>WBZM01000035.1_pt1 | contig 243770 bp, 176 predicted proteins | sample 5204271 | NCBI WGS metagenome assembly WBZM01 (sample SAMN12344346, study PRJNA552823) | activated sludge metagenome | biome: Activated sludge suspended growth; feature: Nitrification reactor; material: Wastewater; isolation source: activated sludge from nitrification reactor of wastewater... | reverse complement strand
CGTAATTTCAAGGCAGGTATAGGTGCCCGGGCGCGTCATTACGGCGCTGTTAGTTAGGTGGTACGTCATTGCGGTATGGTTTAGTCCTCCTGGTCGAAAGACGGGTTAAGTAATTTCATGCACCGTACCCAAATTATCGGCTCTTTGTACCTGATTCTGTCAATACCTGCCCCTATCTCTCCGAAAGTATGCAGGGTTTCAATTATCCCATGAGTAGATAAAATAAGGCGGGAAAATCCGTTGTGGCACGGCTCGACGGTAACTATATGCTCGACGTTGACAAATATTTTACGGTCTTCGTCCGTGGTTTGAATTTCAAGGAATTTCATTTGATGAATGGTTTAAGATGTTACGCTATTTTTGTTCAGTTTCAACCGGTTAGCGGCAACCCGGCAACGGGGGGAGCAGTAGCTCAAGGTTCTCCTCTGATCCGGCCGGTAAGCCAGGGCACGGCCGCAATTCAGGCAATGCCCCGGCGCTACCTTAGTGTTTTGAGTGCCCGTTGGTTGAAAAGGTAATCGTTGGCACCTCCAAAGCCTGGTTTGGGACCTGGTGCCCCGTTTGATGGGTTTGGGTAGAAGAGACCTGGTTGCCGGTGGCTGCTCCTGGAGCTCGGGTTTTGGTCGTCATCCCGAACGCCTCAGCCCCTTTACGGATGAAGTTGATCTCGAGGATATAACCAAAGGCAATGACCATGCCGCCGAACAGAAACAGCGCCCAGAACTCATTCCCTTTCTGATCCATGCCAGCCAGGGAGAAGGCGAGCTCTGCCAGGGCTGTAACGGTGGCCAATGTCGCCACAATTCCAGGCCATGGCGAACGGGTGCCGGTCGGGTTCAGGAAGTCCATGAACACCACTGCAAACCGGCCAAACTGGATTGCCAGGGCTGCCGGGATGGAGATGTAAAGCGGTAGGGGAATAAAATGAACGTTCAGCGCGGCGGTAACAAGGTAGGTTACAATAATGCCCCAAAAAGTGATTGACGGCATGTTGGCGGTAATGCCGTCGTAAATGGCTGCGAATGCAGGGTTTACAAATTGCTTTTGATTTTGCATCTTTGTTGAAATTTTGCTTGTTTGTGAAATTCCCCCGTCGTTGTGCTGTCGAGGCTGGCGATGGGGGTTTTGCTTTTCTGTCTCATTTCTCTCAGATTTTCGGAGTAAGTAATTTCTCGAGCTCGGCTTTGCGGATGAAGTACTTCCGGCCGATGCGGACGCCCGGGATTTCGCCGTTTTGGATCATCCGGCGCAAGGTTTGCGGGTGAGGTCCTCCCATCTTTGCCAGGGCGTTGATGGTTACGAGCTCGTTCATGTTGTGCGGGGTAGGGGCGCCGTCTTGCATCGCATTGACGGCTTCTTTCAACTCCCGGAGGGCCTTTTTGATCTCCTGGAGCTCGGTCGCTTGCTGTTCTTTTGTCATAAAAGCAAAGATTTGGTTTGGAAATGTGGTTAACTTCTCTCTGTTGCAAAAATAAAATGTTGTGACAAAATATAAAATTTTATCACAACATTTTGAATAAAAAAAATTCAGGCTGCTTGGAAGATCATCTTATCCAAGATGGAGAGATAAGACGGTATGCGGCTAATTTGAACTGGAAAGGCATGTTTGATCTTTCGGAATACTGGATCCCGTTGATAAACTGGATCGTTTATTGGATCGACATTAAAAATGGTATTCCTATACTTCGCCTGAAAAGCAGGATCCAACCAATCCAGGAGGACGGGCGCCGATCCTTCCTGTGTATGAAGGAAAGACAACAGGGAGAGAAAGGCCTCTATCTGCGCCTCGAGCGGTCCGTTGATCCGCTGTCTTATTTCCGGATCCTTTGCCTCGATAATGTGGTAGAGCTCCCCAAAGGTCAGCCGCTCCGGATCTATCCCATCCAGAGGATGATGCTTGAGCAAAAGCCTGTTTAACGCAATCTCAAGCGCCCTGAGCATGTTTTGGCGGTAAGAGGATATCTTATCCTTCAAACCTGTCAGCCTGAAATTATCGGCTTGTATTCGATGCTCAAAGCGGATAATTGCCTCAATGGTTCGCTCAAAATCTTCAAGCTCTGACCTAATATTTGCATCCGTTCTTTCCTCTACAAACGAATGAAACTCTTTTTCAGTCAGATACCCAAATTTGTAAGTAGGAGTGAAAGAGATCTGATTGCTCATTCTGTTATAGACCACTACACAATAAACAGGAAAGTAATCTTCACCTTCAAAGACTATTGGCTTAAGTCTCTTATTTAGAATGAATTTGATCCCTATCTTCTTCTCTTTACCCATTTCTCCAGTTTACCTTTTTCAGTTCATCCCTGACCATGCCGCCATTAAGCCGGGTATAAATCGCAGTAGTGGTAATTTTCGCATGCCCCATGAGTTCACCCACCACATGGAGAGGAAGCTCCGTTGCCAGGAAGGACCCGAACGTCCGGCGCGAAACATGGAAGCTTAACTTCTTCCGGATCCCTGCCAGCTCTGCCAGCTCCTTTAATTGCCGGTTCACATATTGGTTGGTCAACCGGAATAACGGCCGCTCCGGGATCGTCTTTTCCATCGCACGCCGTATAAGGCGCTCGGGCCTGGTCATTCCCCCGTCCCGGTGCGGAAAAAGGGCATGAAGAGGAAGGACTATATTTTTCTTTGTTTTCTGCATTCTAAAATGCAGCTCGAGACCCTGGTCCGTCTCAATTACATGCTCATAGCGCAACTTTGCAACGTCGCCAAAGCGTAGGCCGGTATAACATGCCAAAAGGAACAGGCGGCGGGCATTCCGAAGAGCTATTTGCCCGGGTTCAAGCCGGATCTCTTCAAGGCGCCTGAGCTCCTCCCTGGTAAGAAATACGCGGTCCGGCTCTTCGGTGCGCATCTCAAACAAGCGGTACGGGTTCTTATCCGGCTGGATATGGCCTTCTTTGATCGCCAAATTTATATACCGCCTCAAAACCCGGTGGTGTTTGTCTACACTGTTGACGCGCAATCCCCGGGCATACAAAAACCGGTCGAACGCTCGCAGGAAAGGAAGATCCAGGTCAGCAAAAGCGATTTCCCGCCGGAAGGATTCCAAAATAGCCAGGCAACTTTTTTGACAGCGGAAAGTAACTTTTCCAATGTCCGGGCGGTGGAGCTCCTGTTGGCAAAACTCCAAAAAGGAGAGGGTAGGCGCCCCATCGTCGAGGGTGAGGCGGTCCAGGGGGCAAAATCCAAGCTTTTTCCGGATCTCGATCTCCTGCTCCTGGAGCCGGTCGAGGTAGCCATAAAACAAGCGGTTGAACTCTGACGCCAAAGGGTGATCCTTTACCCTGCGGTTGCGCGGATCCCACTGCTCCGGACGGATGTGTATTCCGGTGCTGAAAAAACGGCTTTGACCGTCAAAAGTTGCCCGGAGCTGAACCAAGCCGGTCCCGGTAGAGGAGAGGCGGTTAGCTCTGTTGAAGACGACAGAAAGAGAAAGACTTTTCCGTTTCATTTTCTAAAGTTTGGAGGTGAATAAAAAGAGAGAGACAGTTAACCACACTCCAAACCATGTTGCCGTTTTGGTACAACAACAGTAAGACGAACAAAGACGAAAACCCTTCAATTTCCCAGGAAAACGGCGCTCTTTTGCGTCGTTGTGTTGCTAATGATTGCTCGAATCGTAGTCCCGACAGGGATCGAACCTGTATCTTGGGTTCCGGAAACCCACATACTATCCATTGTACTACGGGACCTTAAACCGGAGGTTTTTCGGTTTGCAAAGGTACATTGTTTGGTACAAAAAATCTAGCATTAGCTCTACTTTTTATCCTTTCAGAAGGGAAACATGTTCAAAATTTTTCCAGCCTTCCTTTTTCGGTGATCCGGTAGGTGAGCTGTCCAAAGGGAGCGGAAATACTGAATCCGTTGTAGTAACTGGTCATCGTGGGGTGGAGTCCTTCGATGCTGGGCAGGGCCAGCGCGTCGAGGCGTTGGGCGTACATCCCGTAGCGTTGGCGGTATTCTTTCTGGGCATAGAACAGCTGCCAAAGTCCCCACTGGATGGAGGCGGAAGGATCTGGACGGAACGCATCCTGACCGTCCCCGGCGATGCGTTCGGAGAACTGCACCCAACCCCAGGTTTCGGGGCGGTGGATGTCTATCCTGCCCGAAGGCGCCCAGACCCAGTTCCGTTCCGGATAAGGCTTGCCGGTTTGGGGGTTAATGGTCTTTTGATACACGCCGTTCACCACGTCCAGCTTCCATTCTACCCGGGAAAAATTAACCCGCCACAGCGTTCCGGAGGCAGGCATACTTTTACCGGTAGTCAGCTCGGCCAGGGCCTGCAGCGGAATAGCCATCTCGACGGTCCAGCAAGAATCCGTGCCGTCGGGAAGCTCATTCAGGGTACCCTCCAGGTGTACCGCCGTTTTGATGCCGCGTAGATCCCAGTTGTTCGTAAAAGGGATGCCACTAGCCAGATGGTATGGGTTAAACAAGAGCAAATCCCACAGGGTATTCAGTGCGTTGATCTCCAGCTCGGCGTAATACCAGCCGTCGCCATCCGGATCGATAAATACCTCGAAGTCGTTGTCCTGGAACAGTACGGCGTCGCGCTCGGTTAGCGTAGCCCAAAGGTCGAATTCTTCCAGATAGGCGCCGATATACAGGTATTGCTGATCCCAAAGCATCCTGACTTCCGTCCATAAAGACGGGAATGCCTTTAGCGGACCTTCAATATCGGTAAAATCCTCGGTCCTGGGAGCTTTCTTCCAGGAGGGTTCATCGAGTCTTCCATCAATGTCCAATGATGTTTCCGCCCGGTAGCAAATATAAGCCGGTGGATTGAACGGGATCGGGTGCCGGTAGGCCACAGGCTGGGCAATGGCAAAAACTGCCCCCAACATCCCTACCGCAGTGAGCAGCCACCACCTCCATTTTCTCAGAAATTCATTAACCATAGCCATTTTTTATCCCAACCTAATAAATAACCTGTTTACAGAATTCTGCCCCCTTGAACCTTTGAACCTTGAACTTACGCCTTACGCCCTACGCCTTAAGCCTTATACCCTTTGCCTCTCACCCCAACGCCTCCCAATGTTCCGGTTTCATACTGTTCCAGTCGAACAAAGCAAACCCTTTTCCGCCTGCGGCGCGAGCAGTCTTGATAGCCTCCTGCAGATCGCTGCCGGAGGGAAGGTGGGGCAAAAACAGTCCGCTGTATACCGGTTTGCGGTTGCGGAAGGTCTTCATCCGATCCAGCGCTTGGCGGGTTTCTTTGCCGATCCAGGCAATGTCTTCGTTGTAAAAGCCTTGGTACAGCATGGGCAGGAAGCCGTCGAGTTCCCAGCGATGCCATTCCTGGCGCACGCTTTGCCAGTTGGGAAAAACGGCGGCGGTAATGGCTTTGCCGTATTTTTTTGCGGCGGGAACCAGATAGGTATTTACCAGCTCCGTCACAGCATCATAGCGGTATTGCCTCCAGGCTTCGTTGGAGGAAGGGTCTTCCAGCGCCAGCGGATCGATTCCGGTTTTTTGGCGGAACGGCGCCAGGCAGGAAGGGCCGTAGCCATAATCGTATTGGGGGTATTCCTTATCCTGAACAATGCCATAATTTGGCTGCAATCCCGCTGCCAGGATCACATCAGGGAAACGGATATAATCCAGGTGGATACCGTCCAGATCGGGTATCCGCCCTAAGGCTTCCACCCGCTGTTGGATAAACTGGCGGACCTCCGGGTGGCAGGGGCAAAGGAACTTGTAATACCCTACGTACGCGGGTTTTTCGTGGGCAGGCTCTCCCAGCCGGTTTACAGCAAACCAGTCCGGATGCTGCTGAATGACCGAAGGGTTGTTGCACGGCATACACCAGATCCAGGCGTGGACTTGCAACCCGGAATCGTGCGCCAGGGGGATGATCCTTTCCAGCAACCGGACCTTGGTAAAACCGGGCAATTCAAAAAGGGCCTGGTTGCTGTCGAACACCTGCGGGAGGACGCCCTCGATCCCAGCGCCCGCCATCTGGTCAAAAGCGGCCCGAAACTGGTCGTCGGTCCATTCCGGCGAAGGCCGCATCCAAATCCAGCGGGAGGGTAATTTCTTCCTGGCGTCCAGAAAGCCGAAAGGCTCAAAATAGGGGGCCATAACGGCTCCGGCCAAGCCGGAACTGAATATCTTCAGAAAGGTTCTTTTTCTCATTGGCATTGGCTTTTAGGATTGGCGCTTTCGCAGGGCGGTCTTTGCATTACTCCGGCTAATATACGATCTTGTAGCCAAATCGATCTCCTCCATAATCATGAGGCGTTTTGCCATATCCGATATCCACGGCTGCCTGAACACGTTCACGGCGTTATTGCGCACCATAAACCTGCAGCCGGAAGACGAACTTTTCCTTCTGGGCGATTACATCGATCGCGGGCCGGATTCCAAAGGCGTCATCGACCATATCATGGCCCTGGCGGACAAAGGATTCCAGGTTTACCCTTTGCGGGGCAACCACGAGCAACTGCTCCTCCGGGCTGTGGAGAACCCGTCTGAGCGAACGATTTTTTACCTGAATGGAGGCGAAGAAACACTGGCAAGTTTTGGGGTCCGGCAAGCAAGTCAAATCCCGGCCCGCTACCTTGAATTTATCCAGAACCTCCCCTATTACCTGGAAATTCAAGACTACTTGCTCGTTCATGCAGGGTTCCGTTTCGGCCCAAAGGGTCCGCTTTCTTATTTCGAAGAAATGATCTACATCCGCGAATGGTATCTTGACATCGATTATGCCTGGCTGGGAGCGCGGCGCATCGTACATGGCCATACTCCGTTATCGAAGCAATCCATCCAAATCCAGGCACAGTTGCTGCCTGCCTATCAATATCTGGATATCGACGCCGGCTGCGTCTATCCTCAATATCCCGGACGAGGGCACCTATGCGCCTTTAATCTCGATACAGGAGAAGTCGTGTTTGAGAAAAACAAGGGATAAAGGTTGTAGAGGATGTAAAAGATGTAAAGGATGTTGAAGCTATCCTCAACATCCTATACATCCTTTCCATCCTATACATCCTTTCCATCCTCTCATTAACCTTTTTTAACCTTAAATCAAGCCTGCTTAACCCGATTCCTGGGTTAGGGCCGGTATCTTTGGGGCATAGAAATCATCCTAATCTAATATCTTATGAGATCGATTTTATGCACCTTGCTCTTCTCCGTTATGATTCTGGGTTCCGCGGCAGCGCAAAACAAAGCGGCCGTTATCAAAGGAACGGTGAACGACAGTAAAGACCAATCCCTTCCTATGGCTACCGTGATGCTGCTTCAGGCAGCCGATTCGGTATTGAGCACCTTCGGGATGACCGACGACAAAGGGGCGTTCAGCTTACCCAAAACCACCAAAGGGAAGTACATCCTCCAAATCTCCTACCTGGGTTTTCAGAATTACCAGAAGCCCATCGAGATTAACGGCATAGACGAAACCATCGACGTTGGCGTGGTGAAGCTGGAAGAACAAAGCGAACTCCTTTCCGAAGTCGTCGTGGAAGGCGAAGCCAATCCACTGAATATCAAAAAAGACACCATTGAATACAATGCGGTCGCATTCAAAACAGAACCCAATGCAGCCGCCGAAGAACTGCTTAAAAAGCTTCCGGGCGTGGAGATCGATGCCGACGGCGCCGTGAAAGCGCAGGGAGAGAACGTGACCAGGATTTTGGTTGACGGGAAAGAATTCTTTGGGCGCGATCCGAAAGCGGCGACCAAGAACCTGCCTGCCGATGCCATCGACAAAATTCAGATTTTCGACAAACTCTCCGACCAGGCGGAATTCTCGGGCGTAGACGATGGCAACCGCGAAAAAACGATCAATATCTCCCTGCGCGAAGATCGCCGAAGGGGGGTTTTCGGGACGGTTTCTGCCGGAGGCGGCGCCGCGCCAGACCTCCCATCCAGTGAAATTGGCCGTTATGAAGGCAAAGTGAATATCAACCGGTTTAGCCAAAATCAGCAATTGACCATTTTGGCATCGGCGAACAACGTCAATCAGGAAGCCTTTTCAAGAGATGATTATACCGGATTCACTGGAGGCGGCGGTGGAGGCGGAAACCGCGGTGGAGGCGGAGGCGCCATGGTTGTTGTTCGCCAGGGCGGAGGCGGAGGCGGAGGCCTAAGCGGCATCGGGGGCGGAAGCACCGGCTTTAGTAAAGCCTATTCGGGCGGTTTGAATTTCAACCGGAGCTTTTCAAAGAATACCGATTTTCAATCCAGTTATTCCTACTTGCTGCAGGATCGAATTACGGATCAAACCAGCAATAAAGAAAGCTTTCTTAATAATAGCGAAAGCTTTTTTACCGACAGCGAAAACAACTCCAATCGGATTAACAGCCGCCACATGTTCAATTTCAGGCTGGATCAAAAACTGGATACGGCTCAAAACATCCGGCTAAGCGCCAGCGCCACCTTCTCGGATGCCGATTACACCCAGCTGAGCAGTACTATTAATAAAGATAACGAAAAAACGCTTTCCAGCGAAAGCTACCGCGATAATACCTCCAACGGGAAGAACTTCAGCATGAACTCCAACCTGCTTTACCGCAAACGCTTTGGAAAGCCGGGCCGCAACTTGTCGGCCAACCTGAGCCTGGTGGTTGGAGACGACGATTCCGATGGATACAACAATTCGTTCAACAACTATTACACTGGCGCCAGCCCGATTTTCGATACCCTCAATCAGAACTTTCTTCAGAACAACCGCCGGTTCAATTACGGCGCGCGTTTTTCCTATGTTGAGCCTGCTGGCGGGTACAATTTCCTGGAATTTACCTATGATTTTCAAAATAACCAGAACGACTTCAGCCAGGAAGTGTACGACGTTTACGGCCTCGTCCAACCCGAATTAAATATTGAACTCACCAACCAATACGAGGTTTCCTTTAGTTATCATCAAGCCGGGATTAACTGGCGCTTTGCCAAAGAGGGCTTGGTGGCCTCGCTGGGCGCCAACTACCAGCAAAGTTTGCTCGACGGTACCCTGCTGCTGAGCGAAACCCAAATCAAGCGCGACTTCTCCGCTTTTTTACCGAGTTTCCGCGCCCGCTGGGAATTTGGAACCTCCAAGTTTCTCAACCTGGACTACCGCACCAACATCAATGCGCCTTCGATTCAGCAATTGCAACCAGTGGCCGACAACTCCAACCCCTTGTACATCACCGAAGGGAACCCCGATCTGAAACCGGAATATAGCCACTCGGTCAATGTGCGCATCGGGTCCTTCAACCAGTTCTCCTTCACCAACCTCTTTGGCTTCGCGAACTTCACGTATGGCAAAGACCGCATCCGCAACGCCCAGACTATCGACGAAAACTTCGTTACTACCACCCGCCCGGTCAACGTCGACGACGATTACCGCTTCTTTGGCAGCCTGAATTACGGTACGCGCCTCCGGCCCGTGAAAATGTCGTTCAACCTTGGGCTTGGATACAACTGGAACCGGGGGATTACCTTCATCAACGGAGTTTCCAACTGGACAACCACCTCCGTACCCAATGTGAGCCTGCGCCTGGAAAACTACCGCAAAGAAATCCTCGATTGGTCGCTCTCCGGCCGCATCGGTTATACCCACTCCACTTATGACGTAGCCTCCGAGCAAAACCGCGACTTTGCCAACCACAACTATACCGCTAGCGTGCGCGTGCCTATGTTTAAGAAGAAATTCAGCATCGGCTCCAATTTTAACTACACGCTCTACAACGGCATCAGCGACGACTTCACCTCCGATATTCCTATCTGGAACGCCTTTATGTACCTCAACTTCCTGAAGAACGACAAGGGCCAACTCCGCCTGTCTGTCTTCGACGTGCTTAATGAAAATAAGGGCGTCAGCATCACCAACGAACTCAACTACTACCTCAACGAACGCACGCTGTCACTGGGACGGTATTTCACCGTGGGCTTCACCTATGCGCTTCGCAGCATCGGCGCCTCCAACAGCCGCAACACCGGACCAACCTTTATTATGCCGCATTGATTAGACGTTAGCTTTTAGACGTTGGACGTTGGAATGATCAAGGGTTCGGGAGTTTTCCCGAACCCTTGATCATTTTGCGACCCTGTTGCCCGTAGACCCTGTTGCCCGTAGACTTCCGTCTACGGATTTACTCAATCTTCAGATTGCTTGTCCGCTGGAACTAAAACAGACTTGCCTAAAAAGCCGAACGTTGCCCAAAGCTCCCAAAAAACAGGTTCTTATATCCATTTCTATAAAAAATTGCTTTGCAATTTTTTATAGAAATGGATATAAGAACCTAAAATTTCATGCCCAGGGCGAAGAACGGTCTATTGAAACCGCCCCTCCGCAATCCCTACCAAAATACGATATACAGTACCGCAAGGATAAGCAACACACCGTAAGCGGCCAGGTTAAAACTGCGGGGGGTAGCGAACGTCTCCTTCAGCAGAGGGATTGATTTCGGGTGGTCGTCATGGTCTGAAACGACCAGGCTCACCATCATAATGGTAGCAATGGTGATGAGGCAGGTGTACATCATCTGATCGAGGAAGGCCATTTCTATGGGCAGGAACTTAAGCAGGAGCGCGACGGGGATGGAAGCCAGAACCCCAATTATCGCGCCGGTGCTGTTGGCCTTTTTCCAGAACAAGCCCATCAGGAAAACCGCCAGGATGCCCGGGCTCACGACGCCGGTGTACTCCTGGATATACTGGAACATTTGGGGCATGGATTCGAGGGCCGGCGCGACTAATACGGCGATGATCAAGGCCAAGATGACGGCAATGCGGCCAACCGGCACCAGATCAGAGCCATCCGTCTTCTTGGATAGGTAGGGTTTATAGATATCCATGGTGAAGATCGTCGCCGTGGAGTTGAGCATCGAAGCCAGCGAAGAAACGATGGCCGCTATCAATGCAGCTACGACCAAACCCTTGATGCCCGTAGGAATGAATGTCTTGATCAGCCAGGGATAAGAAAGGTCATAATTGATCGAGCCATCGGCTTTCAAAAAGGTGGATTGCACCCCATCGATAATGCTGGTACCAGCCGGCTGCATGTACATCACATAGGCTATAATGCCGGGGATGACCACGAAGATGGGTAGCAAAAGCTTCAGGAAAGCAGCAAAAGCCAAGCCCTTCTGCGCTTCGCGCAGCGATTTGGCTGCCAGCGCACGCTGAATGATATACTGATTAAAACCCCAGTAATAGAGGTTGGCTACCCACATCCCTCCGATGAGCACAGTAATCCCCGGCAGGTTCATGTATTCCGGATTGTCCTTTTTCAGGATCATATGGAATTTTTCTCCGGCAACGGTATAGACGTGGTCCAAGCCTGCAAAGATACCGCCGGCCGGAGTAACGTGGTGGAGAGCGATGAGCGTAGTGATGAAGCCGCCGATAACCAGCAGCACCACCTGGATCACGTCCGTCCAGGCCACCGAAGCCAACCCGCCCCAGATGGAATAAGCGGCAGCAAACAAGGCCAAACCGATGATGAAATACATCATCGTGGACCCATCTCCATTGCCCAGGATGGTATCCAACGCTTTTGCTCCAAGGAACAGCACGGAGGTCAGGTTCACGAAGATGAACAGCGCCACCCAAAACACCGCGAGAATAGTCTTAAGATTGGTATTAAATCGTTTCTCGATAAATTCAGGAATGGTAAACAAACCCTGTTTGATAAAGATCGGTAAAAAGAACTTGGCGACAACGATTAGGGTCAGTGCTGCCATCCATTCATAGGAAGCAATCGCCAGCCCGATGGCAAAACCAGAACCCGACATGGCGACAAACTGTTCTGCCGAAATATTGGCCGCAATTAACGAGGCGCCGATGGCCCAGAACGGCAGGGTCTTTCCTGCCAGAAAGTAATCTTCTGCGCTCTTCTTTTCTCCTTTTTTCGTCCGGGAAACCCATAGGCCTACCGACAAGATCAGCAAGCCATAAGCGGCAACAATGACGTAGTCCAGTGTTTGAAATGTTGTCATAAACCTTTGTTTTTTGGTTTTCGATTGTTTGAATGGATTCTAAAGGTAGTATCTAATTATCTGAGGATTCGTTTTTACGGTAAAAAGTATGGCTAACCCATCAAATATAAGGTATAGCTTCAAAATTGTGGAGTGGTATAGCTACTTTTGGATTTCGGAGCCGGCCAGTCAGGCTGTATTCGGCACACTCAACCAGCTAAACGCTTTCCAGCCATGTTTGAAAGACTTTATCCACAAGAACAACATGCCGCGCAACGCGAACGCTATGCGAGGATCACTGCCTTATTCGATCACCATTTTCGCAGCGGGGATAAGACCTTCTTCAGCGTGCCCGGCCGCACCGAGATCGGAGGCAACCATACCGACCATAATCAAGGACGGGTATTGGCCGCCAGCATTAACCTCGATGCGATTGCCGTGGCGGCCCCTTCTGGCGACATGCAGGTAACCTTGTACTCGGAAGGGTATCAAGGACCCAGTTTGGTCGGCTTGGAAGACCTTCGTGTGTTGGAAGACGAAAAAGGAACTACGGCTTCGCTGATCCGGGGAATTGCTGCGCGCTTCAAAGCCCTCGGTTATCGAATAGAAGGATTCAACGCTTGCGTAACCAGCGATGTGCTTACCGGCTCGGGCCTGAGTTCCTCAGCTGCCATTGAAGTGCTTATTGGAGCTATCTTTAACAGGCTGTTCAACCAAAATGCGCTACCCGCCACCCAAATTGCAGCAATCGGGCAGTATGCCGAGAACGTTTACTTCGGCAAGCCCTGCGGGTTAATGGACCAAACAGCCTGCGCCGTTGGAGGCATAATTACCATAGATTTTGCCGATCCGGAAGCTGCGGACATTCGAAAAGTGCATTTCGACTTCGCAACCCAGGACTACCGCCTGTTGGTTGTTAATACTGGCGGCAACCACGCCGACTTGACACCGGATTATGCCGCAGTGCCCGCTGAAATGAAAGCTGTTGCCCGTGAACTGGGGCATCCTTACTTACGAAGCGTTACGCTGGAATCGTTCCTTTCTCATATTCCCTCCCTGCGGGAAAAAACCGGAGACCGGGCGGTTCTCCGGGCGCTTCATTTCCTGGAAGAAAACGAACGGGTTGTCCGTCAGGTAGAAGCCCTGGAATCCGGGCATTTTCGGGAATTCCTTCGTCTGGTCAACGAATCCGGAAAGTCTTCGTTCCAATGGCTTCAGAATATCTACTCCACCCAAAATGTCCGGGAACAAGGCGTAACGCTTGCGCTTGCACTCAGCGACTTGTACATCAACCGTCTAGGGGAAGGCGCCTGCCGGGTACACGGCGGAGGTTTTGCAGGCACGATTCAGGCGTTTCTGCCCACCCAAGCGGCGCCCGCTTATACCGACCTGATGGAGCCGGTCTTTGGCAAAGGCGCCGTGAACGTGCTGCGCATCCGCGATCAAGGAATTGTTTTTAGCATGTAGCTCGGATTTTCAATCCGAGAAGGTTCTCCGGATTTTTATTCCGGAACTATTCTCCCCATTTTCAATCCGAGAAGGTTTTTCGGATTTTTATTCCAGGAAACAAGCAATTTTTGATGAGCCGGTTTTATGGCTTTGTCAGGAAAGAACCCCTTAATCAACCGTGGTTTTCGGATTGAAAATCCGAGAATCAGGGTTGTCACGGATTAAAAATCCGTGGAACAGTCTCGGATTAAAAATCCGAGCTACACTACCTCGAAGCCCGAAGTTTATTTATCCGAAATACCACCCCATCCATAGTTGAACCCAGGACGTCGCCCTCCGGCAGCGGCACGACGTTGTTTACCAGCGCATTGGAAACCTTATGCGCCCAGAAGATTTGGCGGTCGCTTAAGCGCAGCGCATATACCAGGCCCTTATCAGTAGGAATGTACAGGACCCCATCCTTCTCCTGCATGGGGGAAGGGGCAATATCGTATCCATAGCCGGTATGGTTTCTCCAAAACACCTGGAAAGGCCCTTGGGTAGACAGGGCAGAAACGGTATCCTGCATGGCTTTGACATAAAGGGCCGATCCGTCGGGCGAAAGGCCGAGGGATTCGCGGCCAAAGTTGCCGGGAGAACGCCAGATCACTTCTCCGGTTGCTGCGTCCAGGGCTGTGGCAATCCGGTCGGGCGCCACAATAAATACCCGTCCGTTGGCCAAAAGAGGGACGACCGCAGCCGGAGAATACATCCGGTTGGAACTCCCGTTGCTCCAGCGCCAGGCCAGGGAGCCATCCCTCCGGTTGAGGGCATAAAAGTACGTCCCCCACGTCCCAAAATATACCCGCTCGGCATCCGCCGCCGGGATGGTTTCCACAAACCCTTCGATCTGTTTGTTCTCCCAAAAAACCTTCCCGTCGTTCAGGGACAATGCCCGAAAAACGCCCTCCGAACTCCCAATGAACACTGTGTCCCCTGATATTTTAGGGGAAGCCACGATGGCCTTGGCGGTTTTTAGCTTCCAGACCAATCGCCCTGAGCCGGCCTCCAGGCAATAGATCGCGCTATCGGCAGAAGCCGCTACTACCTTGCCGTTGGCTGTTGCAGGAGTGGAATAGATTTTGCCTTTGGCCTGAAACGCCCACAACGGTCGGCCGGTCTCCAGGTCCAGGGCTTTGATCCCGCCGCATGTGTTGGCATAATAAACCCGCTGGCTATCTATGACCACCCCGGCACCCACGTCGCAGGGGTCCTGAATTGCCCACTCCGTATAGGCCATATAGTAGTTTTCGTTGAACGAATAATCCGGTCTGGGGAAACTCCCCTTATCCTGCCTGGGGTCATACCGGTTCAGCGCAAAACTTGTCCAGGTCGCCGCAGTCTTTCGCCCGGGCGTTCGTTCATTAAGAAATACCCAATCATTTGCTATAGTGACCCAGTTATAGCCCCCAATCTCCTGCTTGGCCCTAAGGCTGGAACGCCCCATAGCGGAAGGGATTCCTTCGGCAGAAAAGGCTTTATTGGCGTGCCCATGGCCGCAAAAAGTAGCCTGAATATTTCCTTTCTTAAGTATTTCCAGCACTTTATACCAATTGGCCAGCCCGGGATCGAGGGGATAATGGTTAAAAAACAGGATGGGCTGTTTTTTTGGCCCGGATTTAACCACCGAGTCGAGCCAGACCAGGTCCTCCGCAGGTACCTGCCCGGGCGCCATGCGCATATTGGGTCCGCTGCTACAGCCCACCAGTTTGTACCCTTTAAAATCAAAGCAAAACCGCTCGTAGCCGAAAATCTGACGGAAACTGTTGTTGCCGCTTTCCGACCATTTGGTGTCGTGGTTACCGGGAATGACGTACCAGGGGGCGCGAAGCTGATCCAGCAAGCGTTTGGCTTCTTTTAACTCTTCGTCGGAGCCAAATTCGGTAATATCGCCTGTGACGATAACCAGTTCCAATTCCGGGTGCGCATTGATGTCGTCCACCACGCGCTGTAAGTCTTCTGAAGCCGTCGGATTACCGATATGGGTGTCGGAAACCAGCGCAAATTGGAACGCTTCCGCAGGAGGATTTGGCTGAACCCTTGCGGCCCAGGAGAGGAAAAGTAGAAAAAATAAATGCATAAGCGGTTAGTTAAAGCGATAAAAGCTAGATTTTCGGTTCGGCAAGCGTGTATTTGGTCTTCCAGTCGTCCATCTTTTTTCGCACCGAATTCCAAACATCCGGATGCATATCTTCCAGGTGATAATGCATAATACGAGGGGCTGTAAGCCGTCCATCCGGGTCCATAAAGGTGATCAAAGCCCGAAGGTTGACGGCAAAAACAAGAAGCCGGTTCCACTGCGCGCTGTTAGTCCCACGTTCCATTCCGGCAAACAGATTATCGAAGTAGCCAAACCATTTCTGGAAGTCTGGATTGGAGTTATACGCATTCACGAACTCCACAAATCCCAGGACGGAGGATTTCGCCTCCTTCCCGTTTTCCGCCGTCCGTTTAACCATCAACTCCCCGATAGCTGTAATGGCCAACCTGGGAACCTGCACCGCTTCCACTGCTGCCGTTGGAATATCTGGATTGCGCGCAAAATATTCAAATCCCGTCAGCCCTTTGTAGACGGTATTAAACATGATAGTATGTCTTTTTGCCCTGTTGTCGGAATGGAGCAATTCAGTGAAGGATTCATCCTCCAGTATTTTGCACCAGCCAAAATAAGCGCCCATCAAGTACAAGGTGCTAATGCAATAATACGAGTCGCTGACGTCGTCGTACCATTTGCGGTCCACAAACTGAACGAAATTCTGAAGCCGGCGATCCAGCGCATCCGCCGCCCGGATAATCGGATAACGGTATTTTTTGAATGCCTGCCGCGCCTCAACGCGCAATTTGAATTGTACAGGCAGCATCTGCTCAAAGATGAATTTCGACCAACCCCCAATTATTCCGCCAATACCCGCAGATAAAACAATCCAAAGAATCGAATACTGCTCAAAAGAACGTAGCAACAGATCTTTCATAGAAAAGGATTTTCGAAGTACAATTAACGAGGTACGATTAGACTGTTCAAAAAAGGGCGCTATGACCTCCTTGGTATCTGCCTCACCTTGAAAGCGGCTTCTGATTACGTCCGGAATGCCTGGTTTGAGGCGGCGCCTCGACTTAGAGTGGGTCCGAGGCGGCTCGAACCAGAAAAGTTTTGAACAGTCTCGGTACGAGATACGACGTACGAGGTATTAATCCTCTACATCCTTTACATCCTCTACATCCTTTAAATCCTTTACATCCTCTACCTCACCAAAACCACCTCTCCTTTCAACTCCTCAGTTTTTCCATCGGAAAACCGAACAAGCGCTCTCCAAACGTATAGGTCTTCCGGAAGGGGTTTTCCGTCCAGCCGGCCGTCCCAGGAATGTGCCTCGACGTTGGCGCCGGGCTCAGATGATTGGAAGATGAGAACTCCCCACCGGGAAAAGACCTGCAACTGCCGGATCTCCACCACCCCACGCCCCTGGTAAAGTACGAATTGGTCGTTGACGCCATCCCCGTTTGGGGAAAAAACATTCGGCGCATACACATACCGGACCTGGATTACTGTCACTTTAACGCTGTCGCGGATTGCGCACCCTGATTCGTTAATGGCTTCCACCCAGTAGGTTGTGGTCGTATCGGGAGAAACGACGGGGTTTGGGCAATCGGAACAGGTCAGACCGGAAGTAGGCTGCCAGGCGTAGGAAACCACCGGTTGATTGGCCACTGCCTCCATAAAAATACGGTCTCCCAGACGGATCACCCGGTTACCTCCGGTTTCCAAAAGAAAAGGTGGAGGGTCGTTTAGGTTTGCGGAAAGGGAAAAAGTACACCCCCCAAGGTCTTGGGCGGTAATTGAATAAGATCCGGCAATCAACCCCGTAAACATGGGCTCGTTTTGTGGGGTTCCCCCATTCAGGGCGTACCGGTAGGGAGGCCTGCCTCCTTCCACCGCTTCAAACCCAACCTGGCCGTCGTTGCTTCCAAAGCAAACCGGATCAACGGCAAAGAGATTTCCTATGATGTTAATTTCTTCCAGGATATGCGTGTCAGTCGTTTGGCATCCATTTTTCGACGTCACGGTCACCCCGTAGGTTCCCGGCAAAACGGCGGTAAAAAGGGAATCCCGGGATCCATCGGACCAAAGGTATGCTTTAAATGAACCAGCTTGAAGGATTGCCGATGACCCGGCGCAAATGTAATCGGGGCCCTGGATCGAAAAACCGCTCAAATCTTCCACCTGCACCCGGCAGGTGATCAGACTGTCACACCCATCTTTGGATTGCAGGCGCACCACGTACTCCCCGGGAGAAGTGAAACGCTGCCCCCAATTGAAGTAACTTCCTCCCGGACATATCTCTACGTCGACGGTCGTTCGGAAAACTTTTTTTTCCAAAACCGCCACGTCTGAATTCACCCGGCAGGATGGGGTTGAAAGATTAAGCGGGCCGTCGGCGGCCAGCATACGAAAGAGATGGCCGTCCCGGGGGTTTGTAATCAAATGGGAAGTGGTCACGGCCCCTGCTATATTCGCCCAGGAAACTCCCTGGTCGGTGCTTGTTTGCCATTGGTACACCGGGTTGTTGTAGGCGGCCCCGCTGACTTGAGCCTGAAGCGTAATAGGCGCGGTGTCTACGCAAAAAATGGTAGTATCCGGAACCGTAATCCGGGGGCCGCAAGGAAGAAAAGAAATGTTGTCAAGCCCAAGGTCATTGCCGATGCCGCCCGGGGCGTTGTTGCGCAGGGCAAGGACAATCCGGGTCGTTCCCGGTTGGGTAGTCAGCGCGAAACCATAGGTGTGCCAGCGGCGGTCGATGGGCACATTTCCAGTAGCGTAGACTTCTTTTCCATCCACCAGAAAAGAGATATTGGGCTGTATAAACGTTCCTGTAGCCGGGTCGTTCATGGCGATCACATCCGCGGAGAAGACGTAATCAGTACTCCCGCACACATCGACCGTGTCCAGATAAAAAAGACCCGGAGTCAAACTGGCATTGACCACCATGAAATAGCCATTGGGATCGGAACTGTTGTCTTTGGTTTTGATCCAGGTATCGCGGGCGAATGATCCCCAGTTGGAGGTGTTGTTGGTGATCGTGTAATACCCGTCGTTGGGTGGAGGGCTGGGCTGGTAAATATACCCTGGCGCCAGTCTGGGATCAGGAAGAAGCACATTAGACGGTCCGGCGCCAAAGTTTCCCCTCAAAAAGATATTGGAGCCCAGGTTGCCGGTGCAGAGCGCGTTTTGCCCGGAAAGATTGGAGGTGAGAACCAGAAAAAAACCGAAGATAACCGTGTGGAGTCGCAAAGGTTCAAGGTTCAAGGTTCAAGGTTCAAGGTTCAAGGTTCAAGGCCTTTGAACCTTGAACCTTGAACTTAAAACAGATCAATCAGTTTCGAATAATAAACACTCCGCCGGCGCCAGGCCCGCCTGGTCCGCCGCCCATCTGACGCATTTCTTTCATGCGCTCGTCAACCAGTTTGCGAAATTCTTCGCGAGTTACCTTTTTGCCTTTATCGGGCATGACCAACAGGCCCTCCTCCAGGGTTTTAAACTCCACGGAGGTTGCCGTGGTCACCGTTTGCCCCTGGTTCATATCGATTTCCAGGATCAAGCCGGGCAGCCCGCCAAAGGATTGTGGGCCTGCCTGGATGGGAATAGCGGGGGTGAACCATGCAGTGATCTCCCTGGGGCGGCCCATCATGGAATCCGAGCGTGTGGCAGATAAACACGGGTACCCGGCTACCATTTTTTGCTTACCCGTTACTTTCCAACCCGTTACATTGGCGGAATCGATACCTACGACCAGGAAATCTTTGTCCATAAAGTTCGTCGCCTCGATTTGGGTGTTGGCTTCCAGATCGCGATACACCACGGTATTATCGCGACGGCGCATGGACATCATACGGAAGCCGGGGCCTTCTCCACCCGCAGCCCCCATCTGTTGTTGCTGCTGTGCATCGGGCTGGTCAGATTTCTTTGGCTTGAAAAGGGTGGTTTTGCCCTTGAACATCAGCTCGGACTCATAGGTTTGGAATTCGGGAACGTACTGTTTCATCTGCTCGTTGGGCAGGTTGCGGTGCATGTTGATCGTTTGCTTATAAACGACTACGCCTTCGTTATTTTGGGCATAGGCCAGCAAAGGCAAAACGAAAGAAAACAGCAAGGGAAATTTCTTTTTCATTTTGAAGTTTTTTTTTACAAAACTACAAGGACCGTTATCGCCAACAAGTTAAACGACCTTGAAGAATAGTTAATTAAGGTTAACAAACCCTGCGGGCCAAGGTTTCATCCCGTAATTTTGTTCCATGATGCTAATTAAACGCACAGAATGGGGCAAAAAACGCATTTATATCGACTTTTAACGGGAATAAGCCTGGTCTTTTTGGTCCTTTTTCAGGGATATTGGCTCCAGAAAGTCTATAAGGAGCAAAAAGAACTACTGGAAAAGGATATCGACAACCTTTTTGTTCAAAATATCCGCGACCTGCAGGATTCCCTGTACCGCCAAAACTGGATGGTACTCCGGGATTCATTCCGGCAACAAACAACAGCGGTAGCGATTCAAATCCGGACAGATAGCTCCGGGCCGATTAGCGCCGCACCGCAGCAAACCTTTTTCTTTCGCATCGACAGCAACGGCCACGGCTCAAATCATGGGCCCGATTCGCTATACCGCTGGAGCCGCCGCAGGGACAGCGAACCCGAATCCCGGCTCGAACGCAGGGAACGGATTTTCCGTTCTTCTGTTATTGCAATGCGCGACAGCGGCAAAAGCCAGCATGGATTGTCCAACCCGTTTGGATTCAAAAACGACACCTTGCGTCTGGCAATATTGGAAAGCAAGTTGTCGCTGGATCTCCAACGCGCGAAATTGCATTTTCCGTTCCGCCTTTCTCGCCCCGACACCATTCCCGACCTGGCGTCTACGTCCGGGCTTATCAGCTTTTACCCGGGTGGGTTTCCGCCTATCCATTTGTATGTCATTCAGGTGAGCGAATACCAGGGGTATCTGCTTCGAAAAATGGCGCCCAGCCTGCTGTTTGCCTTGTTCCTGCTGGGAATAACCGCGCTTTCTTTTGCGCTTATTTTCAGAAGCCTGGAACAACAACAACGGCTTGCCAAACTCAAAAACGATTTTATCAGCAATATCACGCATGAACTGAAAACGCCCATTGCAACTGTGAGCGTAGCCCTTGAAGCACTGAACAGCTTTCAGGGAATGAACAACCCGGAAAAAGCGAAGGAATACCTCAATATCTCCCAGCATGAATTGCAACGGCTTTCCATCCTGGTGGACCGGGTACTTAAAATGTCCATGTTCGAACACAAAGCGCCCCAATTGCATTTTGAGCCTTTTGATCTCCAAACCGCCTTCCGCAAAGTGCTTGAATCAATGGGGCTGCAATTCGAACGGTCGAAAGCGGAGGTGGAATTTCGTCAGCATGGGGAAGCGTTTCAGATCGAAGGCGATCAGGTGCACCTCACCAACGTCATTTACAACCTGCTGGACAATGCACTGAAATACAGCCCCAACCGGCCCCGGATCGACGTGGAACTCGGAGAAAGCAATGGAAGTATCCGATTCATCGTTAAAGATCATGGGATCGGGATTGCCCGGGAGTATCAGGATAAAATATTCGAGCAGTTTTTCCGGGTACCGCAACAGGGGCAACAGCACAACACCAAAGGTCATGGCCTTGGACTGAGCTATGTCGCCGAAGTAATTCAACAGCATCAAGGCAAAATCGAGGTTGAGAGCGCTCCAGGTAAAGGCAGCACCTTTACCGTCACCCTGCCCAAAACGCAACCCCGAAAAGCCAAACCGAACGCATAACCGGCATGTCGAAAGCAAAAATTCTATACGTGGAAGACGAACCCTTTCTTGGGAAAATCGTCAAGGAAAGCCTGGAAACCCGCGATTTTATGGTCCACATGGTCGACGACGGCGCCCTGGTTATGGAAGCGGTAGAAAGTTTTCATCCCGACCTGTGCATTCTGGACATTATGCTGCCCAACCGCGACGGGTATGAACTGGGCGCCGATATCCGCAAGAAAAACCCCCGGATGCCGATCATCTTCGTTACCGCCAAAACCCAAACCGAAGACGTGCTCAAAGGGTTCCAGTCGGGCGGAAACGATTACCTGCGTAAACCGTTCAGTATGGAAGAATTGATCGTTCGGGTCAATAATCTCCTGCACATTACCCAGGCAACCCCTCCAACCAATCTCGATGAACACCTGATTCAATTGGGAAAATTTGGCTACGACACCCGAAAATACGAACTCCGCATTGGCGACCGCATTCAAAAACTCTCTTACCGGGAAGCAGAATTACTGAAAATCCTCATCGAACACCGGAATTTTCCGGTGGAGCGCAAGCTCATCCTGCAGAAGATCTGGGGCGACGACTCCTTTTTCAACTCCCGCAACCTCGACGTCTATATCACCCACCTGCGCGACTACTTCAAGGAAGACCCCGAAGTACAGATCATTACACTGAAAGGGGTTGGGTATCAGTTTGTGGGGTAGACGGGAGACGGGAGACGGGAGACGGGAGACGGGAGACGGTGGACGGTGGACGGGAGACGGGGATCAGGAAGGCCCAACGGTTTTAGACCGGCCTCAATCCCTGCCAACCGAACGTGGTCTTATTTTTTCACCAAACGAAGTGGCGTAAAAGATTCCCGCATGCCTCGAACCCGCACGAAATAAATCCCGGCAGGCAGGTTCTCAAGGGAAATCAGGACCGTGTTAATCCCTATGGTCGATGGTATGCTCTCCGATCGAACCACCCTTCCAAATTCATCGGTCAGTTCCAACCAAAGTTGTGGATAAATTTCCGGGCTGGACCATTGAAGCGTCGCTTCTGAAGAAGCCGGATTGGGGAAAATCAACGCGCCTTGGACCCGTTCACAAGGAACCTTCCCAAAGACCACGGGAGAATAGGAATACGACCCATCCAGATCGGTTATTTTTAACCGGTAATATTGCCCCTGAAGCCTGGTTGGAACAGGATAGGAATAGGAGCGCAAATCAAAAGATCTCGCCGTTTGGGGCCTTTGGGAGGCAAAGGGTTGGAAAATGATCCCATCCGTCGACGATTCCAGATCATACTCACTCACATCCCACTCTGAAGCTGTTTGCCAGAAAAGTTCGGAATCGCAACCTTTTTCCCGGACCTCAAACCCCGCCAATTCGACAGGAAGCGGGGCCTGGACCGGCAAAGAATAGTCCTCCACCTCTGCGTTCGTGAAGGTTCCTGAAGCGGGAGAAGATGGGATAGAGGTGTCGTCGACCACGAGACGGATCTTGAACGTGCTTCCAGCGCTCAGAGATACTGCCACCGAATGTACTGCAGTCTGAATCCCGGTTCCGGTCATATTTCCGGAGTATGATTCGTCAAATGTGCCGTCGTTGTTCCAGTCAAACCATAAGCGATAGTAGCGCGTAAAGTTGGCACTGCTGTTGGAGTTAGTGCGGACAGTGAAATCATAGCTTTGGCCTATCTGCAAACTGCCCGGAGGATAGATTAATCCGTCTTCATCTGCAAATCCGCTTCCTGAGTCGGAGCCGGCTTGCGAAGTTTCTGCATCGACCAAATCTCCAGCCCAAACCACGCTCCCGGTTCCATCGGGGGCTCCGTCGTAATTGCTATCCTCAAAAACGGTGACCGCTTTCGCTGCCGTCCAGGTCAAGGGATCCAGATCTCCATAATCTGCATAATTGGTCGGGCTAACGAAATAGACCGTATAGTCCTCCGCCTGACCGTATGTGCTGATATCGCATGCTGTGGTTGGAATACCGCCAAACTTCGAAAGCACCCGCATACGCAGCCCCTTGTTCAATGTCACTCCGGAGGAAGGCGTGGTAATTACGTTCGTTCTGGTCCCTTGTGTGTTTGCCGGGAATGAGGTAACAACTTCGCCAGGTTCAAAGACGCCGTCGTCGTCGTAGTCGATATACACGATGGCGCCTTCGCTGTTGGCTGTGCCGGTCCGGATGGTGGCATAGTACGAGGCGTTGAGTTCAAGAGTCGTCCATTTGGAGCAGGTATAATCCTGGTAATACCCGTTGTTATGGGAGGTGGAATAGTCAATATCCCCTAAAGCGAACCGGAATATTCCAATGCCGTAAGGGTTACCGGTATTGGAGTTCGAAGACAGGGTACATCCCGTATTCGTGGTAGGGGCGCTGGTTGCAACCACAATTTTTTTATCTTTTACGGCCGTGGAATTTCCCGAATTAACCGTAAGTTTTACGGTGTATACCCCTGGGCTGGCGTAGGTATGTGTTGGGTTCCGGGTGGTGTAGTCTGTATTGCCGTCGTTGTCGACATCCCAAGCCCAGGAGTTGTTGGGCTTTAAGCTGGCATCGGTAAATTGTACCATCTGGCTGCCGGAGCAGTTATAAGTAAAATCAAAATCGATCTCGGCTATAGACTGAGTTACAAAAACATCCGAAGTGAACAATCCCCTGCCGTGGGTGGAAACGACGACCAATTTATCGGCAGCACGGTACTTCAGCATCGTACACCGGGTATGCGCGAGGTTCATGTAGCTGGCGCCCCAATCGGGCGCGCTATTCGTGCCGGGCCCAAAGTTGTCGGTTGTCCAAACCCCTAATTCGGTAGCGAGCAACACCTGGTTCCGGTTCTCCGGGTTATAGATGGCCCAGCGAACGGGGATATCCGGCAAATTGCCTTCCTTAGCGTACCAGGTCGTTCCGCCGTCGGTAGTTTCCCATACGGAGGTTACTCCGTAGTTGGAATAAGTAACCAGAAGGTGGTTGTCGTCAGCGCCCACATCGATAGAAGAAACCCAGCCCGCTGAGGTAATGGGGGTTGTGCCATTGTCCAGGCGGGTCAGGGTAGGCGATCCCGAGCTTGGGTTGACGAGTTTATAGACCTTTCCATTGGCAATACCCAAAAACAGGACATTGTTATAGGGGCTCATTTTAAGAGCGGATATTTTCCCTCCGGTTCCGGTGATGCTCAAATCGGTGTCGGTGAAGGTCCCGTCCATTCCGGAAACCCGCTTGATCGTATCGCTGGAAGCGGAGGCATATAGAATTTTTCGATCGGAGTCGTATTCGCTGGGGTTAATAAACAGACCGGTGGTCTGAGAAACTATCTGAGGGAACGTCAATCCCCCGTTAAGCGAACGGTAGATCCGGTTGAAGGTATACTGCGTAGTTTGGATCAATGGATTGAGCTGATCGATATGGCAATAGGCGCCATCTCCGCCCGTCACTTCGGTAGTCGGGCCAACCTGAGGCTGGGTGAATTGATTACTCCCGTTATCCTGTGCGCCTGCCAGAAAATAATGGCTATTTTTCTCATTCTCTGCCGCGCAGGCATAAAACTGCGTCACGTTGTATCCTGAATTCTTTGAAGTAAAACTGGGTGTGGCCGCGCCGTTTCCTGCATTGGTAGAATAAAAAACGCCCCCATCATTGCCAAAAATCAATTCATTGCTGTTGTCGGGTCTAAACTGAATTGCATGCTGATCGGCATGTACTTCTGGTTTGGAAAACCCGCCATACCAATGGGAGATTCCCGTCCAGGTCGTTCCCCCATCCTGGGTTCGGTGCAGGTCAATCCCTCCTACGAGCACGTAATCGGGGTTGGAAGGGTGTACTGCCAAAATCAGGTCGTAGAAAGCCTGGCTTCTGGTAAAATGGGTAACGCCGTCATCAACTAATTTTGGGATAGTAATATCGGACCAGTTCGTCCCGCCATCAGTTGATTTTTTGAACCATTCGACATCGTTGTCTCCGCTTCCCCCTTGCGCTACAGCATAAATGGTATTGGCATCGGAAGTCGCGCAGGCCAGTTCGACCCGTTTGGCGTTTCCCATTCCGATATTGGAAGATAAATCGGTCCAGGTCCCGGAAGCGCCGTCATTTGCATTAGTCGATTTATATACTTTTCCTTTTGAGCCCACCCCTATACTGGCATAGATATCCCCGTTGGCTGCAATTTCAATATCCGCGCCCCGGTCGTACACGGTATTGTCAGAAGAATAAGGCGCTACCACCCGCGTCCAGGTGCTCCCTCCGTCGGTAGACCGCAAGATGCCTCCCCGGTTAATATAGTAGGCCCGGGTAGCCGCAAAAATAGTGCCGTTGCTCTTGACGACAATTTTGTTGACATGGTGAAAATCACTGCTACTGAAATATCCTCCCGGTTCAGTGCTTCCCAAAAGCGCCCAGGTATTGCCTCCGTTGGAAGATTTCCAAATACCGCCTCCTAGCTGGGCATCGGCATTAAACCATCCCTCTCCCGTGCCGACGTAAATTTCCTGCGTATTGCCCGGATTAAACGCGATGCAACTAATGGCAATATTGTCCCAAAATCCATCCACATGAGTCCACTCCACAGGGCTTGCCGTAATATCATTGGTATACCATAGCCCGCCAGATACGCCGCCAGCCCATACCTTCTTATCTGTTGGATCATTGGGATCAAATACCAGAGCTCTGGTGCGCCCGCCGACATTATCCGGCCCTCTTTCCTGCCAGTCGATCCCGCTGATCGCCGACTTTTCCAGCAGTCTAAGAGCCATTTCTTCATTAGCCTGACGCAACCGTTCGAACGGAACCCTGCCCAAAGATGGGTCCATGGTCATCAGGAAATCCTGCTCCATGGCCAGATCGGGCCGGTCCTGCTTGGGCACGGTTTTCCATTCTTCCGGCGTTCTTGCCGGCCGGGTATAATAAGGATGATTGGCGAGCAAAACCGCCCAAGCTTGCTTTTTTGCTTCGACAGAATCCCTTGGGTTTGAGTATTTGGAGGGTCCCATGAGGGCAGCGCCCTTTTCAGGAGCAATAAAGGGTACGCTCTTATTTTCTGCCAAGAGATCCTTCGACTCAAATTCTTTCTTAGCGAGACCTGAAGGGTCCTTGCGAGAAGAAGGAGCCAAAATAATTGCAAGCGCCAGGATCAAGATTGCCGAAAACAGGCAAAATACAGGAAGATGAGACTTCAGTGGTTTCATTAGCGGAACGAGGAATAGGAATAATCTGTTAATACGGGATAAAAATAGTAAACATCCAGAAAAAATGCGTTTCTACAGTCGCTTCTGGCCCGAAATTCAGAGAAAAAAGCCTGCTTTCAGGCAGGCCCATCATGTTTCCTATTCTTACACAGGCATTGAAACCTGCCGCCCTCCTGGCATCTGCCCTTTACTTCACCAACTCCCTTCCCGCCTGGGTAAAAGCTTCAAGATCTGTCAACAGGGATTTTGCCTGCTCGGCAATGCGGCGTAGTTCCTCTACGTTTTGCTCCAGCTTTTGGCGGATAGAAGAAGCGACCAGTACCATGTGGAAGTCGTGGCCCTCCTCCAGCACGGTGGTGATTTTTTGAATATTGACTTCCGCTTCTTTATAGGAGACTTCCCACTTCTTGCGCAGGTCGGCGTTTTTTGCCAGTTCTTCCTTTCGCAACCGCTCGTTGGAGATGCTGCTGCTGAGTTCGTTCAGCTTGTCAAAATAGGTGGTGGAGTTCTCCCCCACATCGCTGAAATCCAGCTTGAGCTTTTCATAGCGCTTCTGGATGTTGTTCCACTCGATTTCGAAATCTTTGGATACCTGGGGTAGGTCCGGGCTTTCCTGCGTCAGGGATTCTTCCGCTTCTTCCAAGCTGGTAATCAGCTTGTCGGAAAGGATTTTTCGGTTTTTCTCAAACGATTCCACCGATGCTTTAAGCACTTCCCCATTCTTTAACGCCGTTTTAGTGGTTTTCCAGCGGCAACTGGCAACACTTAGGGCCAACGCGATGCCGGCCAATACGATCAGTCCCTTCTTCATTTTTTTTTGCAAAAATATAAAAGTAACGAAGTAACCTGGTTATGAAGTTGCGAAGTTACGGAGTTGCGAAGTTACGGAGTTGCGAAGTTACGGAGTTGCGAAGTTGCGGGGTTGCGAGAACCAGGCTGCTTCGCCGAGGGCATCGCCCTTGCGAATTGAATGACAATTATCATTGAAAATCAAAGGGAATAATCTTAAATGATTGCTTGAAAGGCTAAAACCTACCGACATGAAAACAACCGAAACTTCAAATTCCGGGTTCATGCAGGTGATTCTTTTTCTGGGTATGTGTTTTGGTTTTGTCTTTCCTTTGAATGGGCAATCCAATCTCCATACCTGGACGGGAAGTACGAGCGCCGATTGGCATACCGCAGCCAACTGGAATCCCGCTGAAATCCCGGGCGCCGAAGACACGGCCTGGATCAGCGCTTCTTCCAACCAACCGGTCATTTCATCCGCCGACGTCGTTTTAAAACACCTGCAAATCAGCTCATCTACATCGCTTACCCTAGCCTCAGGAGTTAAACTGACCATCAACAATGCAGTTGGACCAGGAGTCGTTTGCTATGGAACCCTAACGAACAATGGAACCATAGAAGTTCAAAAAACCGGTTCGAATGGGATTGAAATCATGTCTTCTGGAAACTTTAATAATTACGGTACCCTGCAAATTGGCGTTATAGGAGGGGGGCGCCCTGCCGGTGTCGGATTGAAGATTTCCGGTGCAGGCCTTAATGCCAATGGCGCATCAATCAGCGTACAAAATGTAAATATTATGGGGCTTCACATCGACGGAAGCGGGGGCTCCGGAGAATTTGTCAACAACGGCGACATTGCAATCGCAACAGAATCCGGCAGTTTTATCTCGTCCACTGGAACCGGGCTAAATGTAGCTAGTGAGGCAGAATTTACCAATAATGGAACGATTTCTATTAATAAAGGTGGGGGGCTGTCCAATAACACCCATAGCCTTTTCGTCAATTCCGGTTCCATTAACATAGGAACGCTTAGCGGTGCAGATATCCGCCGATCGGCCCTCTACAACAGCGTTTCCACCTTTACCAACGAGGGAAATATTTATATTCAATACAGTACCGACCCGGCTTTGTATAATTATGGCGAGCAATTTACCAACAACGGGTATATTGGAATTGGCACTGCTGCCGGAGCCACCGTCAAGGAGGAAGGTATCTATTCGGCTCAGGGGGGATTCACTAACAATTCCTCGGGTTCTATTTACATTCAGAAAAGTATAAAAAGCGCGCTTTATCACCACCTGGGCAATTTTTCAAATAGCGGGAGCATCGTTATCAGCGGGTCTATAGGCGTTTATGGGATTTGGAATTCCGCTTCGGAGTTTACCAATTCCGGCTCCATTGGGATCAACAATGTATCTTCCAACGGAATTCATAATGCATCGGTGCAATCGACACAAAATACCAAATTCTATAATTCAGGAGGGCTGGATATTGGAGGCGCCATTGGAGGGCATGGCATTTATAATGCAAAGGAATTCTACAATCAGGCTGGTGGGAATATCATCATTTCCGGTGTCGGCACAGGAAAGAATGGGATTGAAAATGCCGCAGGAGCAACTTTTGTCGATGCGGGCTCTTTTCTCCCCTGCATCAGTTGCCCCTTCTCGAACGCCGGTTTGATTAAAGGAACCGGAACGTACAACGGCAACCTTTTCAATAATTCCGGCACAATTGCTCCCGGCTCATCCCCCGGAGTGATCACCTTTACCAACAATTACGTACATAGCTCGGGGATTTTCCAAATGGAAGCAGATGGCAAAAACGGCGCCGGATTATCAGGAGGGCATGATCAGGTTCTCGTAGGAGGGACAGCTACGCTAGGCGGCAGCCTGAATTTAACAGTAAATTATTCCCCTACTGCAGGGGATGTCCTCGTTGTTGCCCATGCAGGCGCCCTGGCAAAAGACGGATCCAATCAAACCATTCCATTTTCTTCGGTTACGCTGCCAACCAACTGGTTTGTCAACTACAACCTCCCCAACAGCGGAGATGTGTCCGTCTCCTATGCAGCCCCTTTACCTCTGGAATGGATTAGCCTTGAGGCTGAATATAAACATGGCCTCGTGTGGCTCGCCTGGGAAACGGCAAACGAACGGGGTAACGCCGGTTTTGTAATAGAGAAGGCATTTCAACTTCCTCTTTTTGATTCTATTGCATGGGTTAACGCGGTTAATACTGATGTTCCTGTCCGTACCTATACGTTCGCCGACCCGCATATCCTGGACGGCAGGTGGTACTATTACCGGATTAAGCAAGTCGACTTCGATGGTTCTTACGCCTATTCGAAGATCTTGTCTGTCCGTTCAGAGAAAACCCAAGGCATCCAGGTTTACCCCAATCCGTCGGATGGGGCCTTTCGGATAGTTCACTTATCGCCCAGCCAAACCTCCGGCCAAATAGAAGTGTTCGACATGACCGGCAAACGGGTTTTCTTCAGGGAGCAGTCTTTTAAAGCCGCCTATACCGACCTGGAAATCGACCTGCCTGAAAGGCAGTCCGGAACCTACATCCTCCGCATCACAACCCCATCAGGCATTGTTGTGCACAAAGTCGTTGTGCGCTGAAAAATAAAAGTAACGACGTTGCGAAGTAACGACGTAGCGAGACTTCAACCCCGCAACCTCGCAACCTCGCAACTCCGCAACTCCGCAACTCCGCAACTCCGCAACCTTTTTATTTCCCCCCCTGAAAAACCGCATTAAAAATCAATTTGTACGTTCCTCTGGGTTGCCCCCGGAATTGGGGGCGGAACCCGAACAGCACGACCTTGCCCTTGCCGTAGGGGGCTTGCACCACTGCGGCTTTGCTGCGTAGGTAGCGGTCGGCGCCATTAGCCCAGCCGCTCATCAGCAGGTTTTGGCTGCCGTACTCCACCACGACATCGGCTATGGGTTCGGGCGCCCGGGCGATTTTCTCTTCACCCCCTTCGCCGGAATAACTGCGTTTAAAGATCTCAAAGGCGCGGCTGTCGTCGTAAAACGCGGCTACTTCAGCCTGCATCCCAAATCCGAGGGGGTGTTTGGGATTTACTTTGGCCCGAATCAGGGAGCCCGGGATATAGAACTGTTGGTTGGATAGTCCTTCTGTAATATTGCGTACAGGAAGTCCAAGCAACTCAATGGCCAGATCGCTGGCGGCGTCAATGGTAATCAGAGTACCCCCATTGCGCACATAATCCGCCAGTTTGGCGGCGCCCTCAATCTCAATGCCTCCGGTGAATTCGTCCGGCATGGTCCCGGGAGCATGGCCGTGAAGAATGCCGTTGGGCGATTGAGAAGGCAAAATGATGGCGGAATACAGTGTCAGGTCCCTGCTCCGGATATCGTTATCGTGCAAGGTGTCAAAGTCAAAGCGGTGTTGTTCGAGCACCCAGCGCGTCCAGCCTTCATCCATATTGGCCATCCAGCTCTTATACAACCCTACCTTAACCTTCCGGAGCGGTTTGACCTGGCTTCCCGGACGCTGGTCTAAGCCGGTGAAGGAAACGCCCGTTTCGGCAGCCAGTTTTTCCAGCCTGGCTTCCAGCCCGTTTTGCGAGGCAACCCAAAAAGCGCCAGACGCCATGGGTTTGCCTCCAACGGCCAAGTTGGTGTCCTGAAGGATATCCACCGGGAACCCATCGCGGAGCAGTTCATTAACCACCCGGTAAGCTGCATTTTCCTGGCAGGAGAAGGTGAATCCCGCGTTGCCTTTTCCGCTGAGCAAGCCCGGGGTTATGGCGATCAGGTCTTTTAATTCCCTGGTTGAAGCGGAAAAAGCGCTATCGATGCGGTCCACCCGTACGCCCATTTGCATGGGAAGGGTCCATCCGGCCAGGTCGTATGGGGGTACCGGCGGGCCTCCCGGGTACGCAAGTTGATTTGGGTGCTCTTGCTTTTCCATCAAATCGATTAGGTAAGGCCGGAAAGCCTGGGCGCCATAAAAGATGACCGATCCCGCCGGGTAGGTTTTGCCGTTGGACTGAAAAGGCGCTGTTGCTTCATGCGCCTCCAGCCCACCCCGCTGAAGGATCTCTGTCAGGTTTCGGGCTTCGCTGGCATCCCATTGATCCTTTGGTATGACATAAGCAAACGCTTGCCTGGTATTGTTTATAGCATCCCGGCCCATGCGGTAAATATCGTACAGCATAGTCTCGCGGCGTTCGGCGGCTACGTTCAGCACCGCCATAGAAGCCTCGAGGGTGTAGTCAACGGCATCGCGAAAATGGGATTCCCCTCCCTCCCAGGGGTAAGGATAAAATACCTCCGAGCCGTCGGTGCGCAACCCGGCAACCGTTGCCGGCTTTTTGGCGGGGTCGTAATACCGGGGAGTGGGCGTCGCATGGGCGGTTTCCGTGAGGATACCGATCATGTTGTGGAAATAAGGGGCCGTGCGCATCCCACCGTTCCACCACATGCTGAAATTGGTGGTAGAAATAGCTCCCGGCATACGGAGCATGGCAAACCGGTTGGACATAGCCGACCCGACGAGGTTCACGGCGCTGGTTACCCCGGGGTGTATATTGGGATTGACCGGGCTGCGAAACGGAGGAAGAAAGATCCTCGCCCATGCGGGAGACGTTTGGTGGTGGTTATGAACGATCTGCGGATACCATTCCTGATATAGGACGCGGTTCACGGCTTTGGTTTCCGGCATATTGCTCATAAACCAATCCCGGTTGTTGTCGTGCCCAACGTATTCCTGATACAAAATAGGCGGCGAGGTCGTTTCAAAAGGCGTGCCCAGGTATTTCCTGTACCAGGGCACGACGATATCGACCCCATCCGGGTTGATCACCGGCACGATGAGGGTGATTACCTGATCCCGTATTTTTTGCATTTCAGGGCTTTCTTCCGTGGCTATCCGGTAGGCCAGTTCAGCCGTCATTTGAGCAGGGGCCCGTTCGGTGGCATGCATTCCGCCATCAAACCAAACAATGGCTTTGCCATCCTTAGCTAATTTTCGCGCTTCCTCGTCCGGGATACGGGCCCTGGCCAATTTCTCGCCGGTCTCCCGGAATCGCGCCAATTGCTTCAGGTTTTTCTCCGAAGAAATGACTAACAATTTCATAGGCCTTCCATGCACCGACTTCCCGATCTCGGTCATCTGTACGCGATCGGAGGCGGCGTCCAGTTTCGCGTAATAAGTCAGCATCTGGTCGTAGTCGGCCAACTTGTAATCCGCGCCCACCCTAAACCCAAAAACATCTTCCGGCTTGGGTACTTGCGCCTGAACCATTGCGGACAATAACAGAACGAGCACCCCCGTCCAACTCCATTGAATGCGTGTTTTACGTGTTTTTTTCATACCAGAATACTGTTTATTGATCTTTTTTGGTTTCCCGTCTATAATCTTGTCCCCCCTTCGGGGTTGGTTGATTTTCCCCAGCCCGTCCCACCAGCCACCGTTTCCCGTCCCCCCTCTAACCTCCAACGTCTAACGTCCAACGTCTAACGTCTAACGTCTAACGTCTAACCTCTACCCCAGCATCTTCCCTGCGATTTCCTTGACCATCTTAGCGGCGAGGGTGGCGGTCATATCGGCCCAATCCCGGTGAGGGTTATATTCCACGATGTCAGCGCCGATCAGAGGGGTATCCAGCCGGTGGATGATCTCCAAAACCTGGCGAGTGGAAAGGCCGCCTGGTTCGTGGTGGGAAACGCCCGGTGCGAAAGCGGGGTCCAACCCGTCGAGATCCAAAGAGAGGTACAAAGGCCTGTCAAATTTCACATCCGCAGCCCGGTAAATGTCTTTCATTTCAATGATTTCCACGCCAAAGCGTTGGGCCTGTTCCCGCTGATGAGGCGTGAGCGTCCGGATTCCCACCTGGACCAACCGCCTTGCCAAGCCGGATTCCATGATCCGGGCAAAGGGACAGGCGTGGGAATAGGGATCGCCCTCAAATTCGTGGTACAAATCGCCATGCGCATCCACATGGAGGATATCCATTGGCCCGAAAGCCTCTGCATAAGCCTGGGCGACCGGGAAGGTCACGGAATGGTCGCCGCCCAGGGAGATCAGGCGATGCCCTTTTGCCAGCAATGCGGCGATCTGCGGATAAATGGTAGCGTAATCTTCCACGACAAGATCCCCTGCATCCTGAAATCGCGGATCTTCAAGGGGGTTGACGCCAAGCTCCGTCCAGGAATTACCTGCGCCATTGCGGAGCGCCGCCCGGATACGCGCAGGCGCCAGCGCAGCTCCTTGAAGAAAACTGGATTTTCGGTCGTACGGGATACCGGTAAGCGCGATAGTAAACATAAGCCTTGAACGATTTTTCGGGTCGTCCAAGAAAGCAAGAAAAGGCGAATTGAGCAATAGAGAAGCCTATTATGAAAAGAAAAAGGCGCAGTGAGGGATCATCTGCGCCTTCGCCCGAGGTATGGTTTTACAACAGGGATCATATTCGAGGGTTTTGGGGAGGAATGCTCCAAGGTGAAATACATCAACCGGATCGCTTTTGGGAATAGCATCCTTGCAAAATTACATCGTTCCGGTTCTTATAGCAAAAAAAAGGAGTGAACTTAAGTTCAGTGATTGGAGTGAACTTTTTTTAAATAATCGTATTTTTTATGTTATAAGCCTTTTTTGTATTTATTAACAGCTTCCATACGGCTGCTTACCTGGAGTTTGGTATAGATCCCATGTATGATGTGCTTGATTTTGGGAATGGGAATATCGAGATCGGAGGAAATTTCTTTATACATTTTTCCGATGGCAAGCTTCTCCAGGATTTCTTTTTCCTGGTCGTTGAGAAGAGCCTGGGTCGTTTTTTTACTTCGAAAGAAATCGAATAATTTTTTGGCAATATAGGGGCTGGCAGCAGAAAGCCCGTTATAGATATCCCGAATTGCCGTCAAGACAGCGGCGGTTTCGTCTCTTTTTAGGATGTAGCCGTCGGCGCCGGCTTCCAATGCCTCGAAAACCCGTTCATTCTCCCAGATAGTATACATCAGGAAGGGTATATTAGGGTGTACTTCTTTGACACGCACCATGCCGGATATGCCGGACTCCCCCGGTAATCCGATATCCATGATGACCACATTGGGCCGGATGGCGGTAATGCCTTTATAAGCGTCTTCGGCGTTGACATAGGAAGCAACGACTTCCATATCGGACTCCCCGTTAATCAGGTCTTTAAGGAGTTCGGCAATTTCGGGCTCGTCGTCGACAATTGCCACGCGAATTTTGGAGGTATCCATGGTTTTCAGGGATTAATGATCAGGAAAAAAAATTGGGCGCCAGGATATTTTAATACGTTTCCAGAATTTCCGGGAACGAAGGGGAGTTTTTAGCGGACAACTTAGGGAAATGACCGTCCCTTTTGAGGAAGACTCCAGGGCATACGATCCGCCGATGGAATGCATGCGCTTGGGCATATTCCTGGACCCTCTGCCCGACCGGGGCATGGAAGGGTCAAAACCGCGCCCGTCGTCCTGGATGCGCAGGAACAAGGTTTTTCCTGCCTCCCAAATTTCAATCTTTACCTGGGCGGCATGGGCATGCTTGGCGGTATTATTGAGGCTTTCCTTGAGCACCAGCCAAACGTTCTGCCGCTGCTCGGCGCCGACCTGCGCATCGGATAAAACCTCCGGGCGCCTGAAGACCTGCTCCAGACCCATGGAATCGAGATACTCCCTTGAACGTATGCGCAGGAATTCCACAAAAACTTCCAGGCTTGCGGATTGGTCCTCGGTAACCCGGAAAATTTCGCCCATGCTTTGCATGCCATCCAGCGCGCGGCGATAGATCCGTTCAAATTGTTCGCGGATCTCGGGATCCCGGATATTCCGGCTGGCGCGTTCGCTCATCGCTCGGATGGCCGTCAGGTCGAAGCCGATGCCGTCGTGGAGGTCGTTCATCATCCTGCCCCATTCGGCTTCGATCAACTTTTGGCGCTTGGCTTCTTCCTTCACCCGCTTCTGAACAAAGTAGTTGACGATAAGGACTACTACCCCGACCAAAACGAAACCGGAAATAAGAATAAACCACCAGGTTAGCCAAAAAGGGGGCGCAACGGATATGTACAGCTCCCGGACAGGGCTTTGCTGCCCATTGGGGCCAATAGCCCGCATTTGAAAAATCTGCCCTTTGCCCCTGTACAGATTATAATTCAGGTGTTCTCCCGGTTTGATGGTAATCCAATCCTCGTCGTATCTTTTAAACCGGTATTGAATCCGGATATATTGGGGTAGGTAAAACCCAATCGCAGACAGCGTCAATCGGATGTTTCGCTGGCTGTACTTAAGCCTCAGCCTGCTCAGCGCCGCCGGATTCAAACTATCCCAGGGGGCGCCATTGATCTGTATGGCATATATGTATGGTTCCGGAGCAGAAGGATGCGGTTCAAGCCGTTCCGGATCAAAAGAAATGATGCCGTCTCGTGCGCCGAAAAAGAAACGCCCATCCGACGCGGCAACGGCAGCTTTGGAATTAAATGGTCCGGCGCCCAACTCTTCCTGACGAAAAATCCGGACTGAATCGCCCTCGGGAATATACCTGACCAACACATCCGGACCGGCCATCCAAAGGCGATGGAGATCGTCCATGAGCAAGCCTTTTATTTCTGCATGGTCTAGCCACTCCTGTCCCAGGAAGTAACTTTCCGTTTTGAAGGAATCCAAAGAAACCCGCTTCAATCCGTCAGTGGTAGCAAACCATATCGATTTCCGGGTTTGATCCAAAACAGCGTTGACAACAGATGGGATATTGAAAAGCCTGGTTATCCGTTGGCAATCTTTTTCGGTAGTTCGATATAGCTGAACCGAGAAGGTAGCCATATTTTGAACCGCCAGGTAACCTTCCGGGAAAGAAAAAACGGTCGCAGCGGCATCCTCCTGTTCCATTCCCTGGAGGGGCTCGCTCCTTTTAAAAACACCCGGAGACGTTTCCCGAAGGAAGAAGCCTGCAGAATCTGTTAATGCAAAGATTCTTCCGTCTGGCCAAGGAGCGACGGCCTTCAGTTCCTCCTGGGGTTGCAGGACCGGCGCCTCTTTCCAGGAACGGCTATTGGCGGGGATATAGAAAATCATCCCCCCGGCTTGCAGCCAGGGGCGCCCCTGGTTATCTGTAAAAAAGTTCCATACAGAGGTGAGCTGAAAACCTTGGGGCAGTTTCAGGGCTTCAGCCGTTCCATCTCCCAGCACGTGGATGGCTTCATCGGAACGAAGGAACCAAAAACCTCCGTATAAATCTTTGGATGCAAACTTCGCATTACCGAGCGGAATATTGTTTAATGCCTCCTGTCTGGAAAAGGGAGGGAAGAACCCTCTGGCATTTCCCAACCCCTCATTTTTTAAAGAAACCCAGAGATGATTTCCTTGGCGGCTGGCGAGCGCAGACTCAATTTTACCTGCCATCCGGTCTTTGCCTGAGTGCCCGGTGGCCTCGTCCAACCGCTGCTCAAATTGCCGGGTTCGTTTGTTGAACACCCAAATTCCCAATTTCTGGGTGCCTGCGATCAAACGGTCCGGATCTAAATGGGCCGCCAAATTGACGTCGGCATCCGGGAGGATCTCTGGCACATAAGCGCGGAGCGACCCGGGCGCCAAAGGATTAAAAGCAACCAACCTTCCCTGAGAACATAACCAGATCAGCGTATCATTATCTGCCAGGACCCGGCCGGCCTGGATGGACTTCTCTCCTGGCTGCGTTACGGTGAAAAAGGTTCGGTTTACCGCCTTCGTTTCGCTTACCATGTCCAGGGTCTCAAATCCAGGACTAATCACCGGAGTAGCGATCACCCGCTTCAAAAAGCCGCGGTCGTCGGTTTGAGAAGAAAACCTGGCCACCTCGCCTGAAAAAGAACCATTTAGCGGAAAAACCGTTTTCCCATGCTGCCGAAAAAACAACCGTTTGCCTTTCAACCCCCATAGCCGTCCGTCTGGATCTACATGAAGCAGGCGGTATTCATCGGTTGTCAAGCTGGAATTCAGAAGGAAAAACCGCTCCTTCAGCGGATGGTAATAAAAAATGTCCCTTCCGTTGGTAACCCATAAGCGCCCCTGTTTGTCTTCCAGCAGGTGATGCTGAATATACCCAGGCCGAAGCCAGTTCTTTCGGGTGGAATCCGGCAGGTAAGGCTTTACCAGCGTGCCGTCAAAGCGATATAGCGCCCCAAGCGAACTGATCCACAAAAAGCCCCGGGAATTCTCAAATAAAAAAGCGTGTTCCTGGTCTATGGGAAGCCCTTGTTCCTGGCCAATAATCTGGAATTCGGAAAAAAGAACCCTTTCCTGGCCCAAAATCTGACCAAAAAAGCAAAGAAAAGGCGCCATTATGCCCAGGAGCGTTTTCATTTATTCCTTTTACTCTCCTCCGAAATTATTCCATGATGGAGGGCATGGCATCCCCGCTGCAAAAGAAAGCGGCTCGTACGCCGGCGCCTCCGGGTCGTAGTGATCATTAGGGCCTACTTTGACAGGGTCAACTACTTCTGCCATCAAGGTGATATACTTCCCGCTCAACTGCTTTCGTCCGGTATCTTCGCTCCCCATTTCCAGCATTCCTCCGAATAAGGCGATTTTGTTCCCCCTGGGCCGCATCATGCGCAACTGGCCGATGCTAAAATACGCCAGGCCCATTTTCTTTCGGTCTTCCAGAAACTCGAAATGGGTCACCCGCTGGCCCTTGCCGTCTGTAGGATAGTCGTTCGAAATACGGTCCAAGGGGAAATATTCCCCGGCAATAATGCGTAGTGCGCCACCGGAAGAAATGGCTTTTTTCGCCACGAGGTATTGGCCCATTTCATTTTCTTCCACGTAAAAAGCGACGCCCACCGCGTCGTCTTTTAAAAATTCGAATAACTCATCGAGTTGGAGGAAAGCAATTGCGAAAGGATTCATAAGGATTTAATTTTCCCCCAATTTAGATAAAACCTGTTACAGGAAAAAGGGCGCCTTAAAATATCCAGGCACAAAGAGTTGTAGATTTCTTTACTAATTACCGGGTTTTATTTGAGCGGAAGACCTGCCGCCTGCCCAAAGGAGGAACCCCGTTTTTTGATCCTGATTCCGGGCTGGGTTGCATGTTGAGGGAAATTCTCCTAGATTTGCAGCGCCTCGAATAAATGGGTCTTAGATATGGTCCCGTAGCTCAGCTGGATAGAGCAACTGACTTCTAATCAGTAGGTCACAGGTTCGAATCCTGTCGGGATCACCTCCAATCAGCCTTCTTCTGCGCAGGAAGAAGGCTTTTCTTTTTTGTGGGGTGCTTTTCTGCTTCCGCTGTTGCCCATTTCTCCCCCACTTTCCATCCTTTTTTTACTTTTTTTCTAAAAAAAATCAACGATAAATTATTTTTTCAACAACATAAAATAATTTTAAACATTGATTGTCAATTATTTAAATTGTTAAATAATCAAAAATACATCAACAAACCCGTTTTTTTGTCTTTGATTCAGGCAAAATTGCGTTGCATCTTTACATCATCAAAGGAAGACAACAACCCCGGAGCGGTTCGAAAAAGATCGGACCTACAAGATACAAACGAGCGGCTATCTCAAAAACCGATTTTAACTTGAAATCCCCCTGCGTCGGGGAATTCATGATCCCAAAAACAAGGTTCCTTGCCCTCACGGGCAGGGAACCTTCCCAAAAACCAAGCCGCCCACTAAGCCCTCAATAAAAAAATATTTCTGTAAGACAAAGAAATAGAAAAGTTAGGTCGTCTTTTTTTCATGAGATTATGATTTGTTATTTGCATGAGGCCCTCGCTGAGGGCTTTTTTGTTTTATAGCCCTACCTATCCGTCCGTATCCCAAATTTTTTCTACTTTTCCCGGATATACGGAACACCACCTAGCGACCTGACCATGAGAACAAATGTTTTTTATTCATTTCTGGCCTTTTCTCTGGCCGCCCCCCTATTAGCGGCCGCTCAACCATCTAACGGATATTCCAGCGAAATTAACACCAAAGTCCGGCCGGAAGCCAAAGCTTCCGCCATGAATTCGTTGCCCCTGATCGACGGCGAGGTAATCTCCGACCCGGCCTGGCAGTCCGTCCAACCATTGGGGGAGCTATGGCAGATCCAGCCAAATGCCGGTCAGGCCGCATCAGAAAAAACGGAGATACGCATCGGGTACACCTCCCAGCATTTTCTGCTTTCCGTGGTTTGTTTCGATGGCCGGCCAAGCAACCTGGTTGTTGCCGACGCCCGTCGGGACGCTCCTCTGGACAACACCGACAGCTTTATTTTTATCCTGGATACCTACCACGACGGCCAAAACGGCTTTGTGTTCGGGACCAACTCCCAAGGGGTGGAGTACGACGCCCAGGTAAATAATGAAGGTCAAGGCAATTCCAACCCTAACCGCCAGGTAGGAGGCACCATTGGCGGGGTCAATATCAATTGGGATGCCGCCTGGGAAGTTAAGTCCAAAGTAGGCGATTTTGGATGGAGCGCGGAATTTGCCATTCCGCTGCGCACCCTGCGATTTAATCCTGGAGATGACCAGACCTGGGGCGCCAACTTCCAGCGCAACATCCGAAAAACCAACGAAACCGCCTATTGGGCAGCGCTTCCCATTCAGTTCAATCTTTACCGCCTGTCATTGGCCGGTACCATTTCCGGCCTAAAACTAGCCAACCAGGGCAACCTCAAGGTCTTTCCCTATGCCCTGGTCCGTGCCGACCGCGACCAATTATCCGGTAGTGGCGATTGGAAAACCTCCGCTGAAGCGGGCGCCGACCTGAAATACAGCATTACGCCCAGTTTGACCCTGGACCTGACCTACAACACCGATTTTGCGCAGGTAGAAGTCGACGATCAGCAGGTCAACCTCGACCGGTTCAATCTCTTTTTCCCCGAAAAAAGGCCCTTCTTTCTCGAAAACGCCGGGGTGTTCTCTGTGGGCAGCCCGGGAGAAGTCGACCTCTTTTTTTCCCGGAGAATTGGTATTGGAGACGGCGGGAATCTCGTACCCATCCTGGGTGGCGCCCGGCTCTCCGGCCGAATCAACCGCACCAACGTAGGCGTACTCTCTATGTTCACCGAGGAGATCGATTCCAAAAACATTGAGGGGAATAACTTTACCGTTGCCCGGGTGAGCCACGAATTTGCGCAACGGTCCTCCATAGGCGCCGCATTCCTCAACCGCCAGGGCACAAGCGGGGAAGAAGACGACTACAACCGGACTATGGCGCTCGACGGGCGGCTCGGATTGGGGAAAAAAGCCCAGCTTTCCGGCTTCTTCTCCAAAACAGCCACCCCGGGGACTGACGACAATGACCACGCCTTCAAGTTCCAGGCCAATTACCTTTGGAATGGCCTCGAGATCAACACTGCTTATACAGAGGTTGGCCAAGGCTTTAACCCGGAAATGGGCTTCCTCCTTCGCAATGCCTTCCGCAAACCCGAAATGCTCGTTCTCAAACAAGTGCGGATGAACGGAAAATTCGGCCTGCTCGAACTGCGTCCGCATGTTTCCTACCGCGGCTACTGGGATTTTGACGGGTTCCAGCAAACCGGATTCCTCCATGTCGACAACCACTGGGAATGGCAAAGCGGCTTCGAAGTCCATACCGGGATCAACTTCACCACAGAAGGCGTGTCTGCTCCATTTGAAATCTCCAAAGGCGTAACCGTACCCCAGGGTACCTTCCGCCACCGGGAAGCGCAGATTGTGTTCATGACCAACCAAAGTAAGGTAGTGTCTTTCAGCACCAGGCATATCCTTGGAGGGTTCTTTGGAGGAGAACGGTACGCCAATACCGTCACTATGTACCTGCGCCTTGGCGACAAGTTCAGCTCCGAATTCACCCTGAACAACAACGACATCCGGCTCCCTTACGGCGATTTCACCGCCACCATCTTCCGCTCCAGGCTTTCCTATTCCTTCACTCCCCGCGTATACATTCAAAGCCTGGTCCAATACAACAGCACCCAAAAGCTATGGTCTTCGAATTTTCGTTTTGGATGGCTGCAGGCTGCCAACACGGGGCTATTCGTCGTACTCAATTTCAACAAAAACCCAAACACTGTTGACAACCAAAGTTTTATTATTAAATATTCCCGGGTGTTCGACATCCTGAATAGACGGTAGACGGGGGACGGTAGACGGGAGACGGGAAAGGGTGGACGGTAAACGGTGGTTATACGTCTACCGTGACCCGTCCACCGTCCACCGTCTACCGTCCACCGTCTACCGTCTACCGTCTACCGTCAAAATGCTTAACCAATGGCTTTAAAGGAAACGCTTGCTCAATTTGGTATTTCCTGCCCTGATGGAAAAAAAACAACGGGCTACCTACAGCCCCAGGGTACAGAAATCCGCATCCCGGTTACCATGATTTGCGGGCAGCGCCAAGGACCGGACATACTCCTCACAGGAGGGGTTCATGGGGGCGAATACCCCTGTATTGAAACCGCCATCCGTCTTGGGATGGAACTTTCTCCGGAAGTAGTTTGCGGCAATCTGGCAATCCTGCATCCGGTAAATCCTCCGGCGTTTTTCGCCAAACTGCAATATTACGGGCCTTCCGATGGGAAAAACCTAAACAGGGTATTCCCTGGAAAAGCCCTTGGCACAACCAGCGAGCGTATTGCCCATATGGTACATCAACTCCAGCGCGAAGCTTCTTTTTACCTCGATCTGCACGGAGGAGATATCCACGAAGCGTTGGTACCCTTTGTCATATTCTCTCATCTGGGCGGAGCAGAGACCGCTGAAAAAGCCAAAGCAGCCGCATCGGCCTTGGGATTCCCTTACCTGGTCGGATCTTATTCCGACACCGGTTCCGTTGGGGCCGCGGCCAAGGCCGGAGTGCCCGGATTCCTGGCCGAACTCGGCCAATGCGGCCGCTGGTCCGAACCGGAAGTCAGTCAATATATGCAGGCTGTAAAAAACGCGCTTCGCCACCTGGGCGTACTCGATGGAGCCCCATCCCCTACCCCGGAAATCACCTGTTTTGAAAAAATGCTCGTAGTCCAGGCTATCCACCAGGGATGCTGGTATCCGGAAGTACGCCTCGAACAATGGGTAAACAAAGGAGATAGATTGGGCGAAATCCGCGATTTCTTTGGCCGGCCCTTAAGTTCCTATTTTGCGGAAGAAAGTGGTTTGGTCCTATACCTTGTTACCTCCCTGGCCATCACCGAGGGAGATCCTTTGTTGGCTTTGGGGGTTCACCGTCAACAATAGACGGCATTAATTCCACCGTCCACCGTCTCCCGTGACCCGTCCACCGTCTTAACCGTCAACAATCTTTGCCCACTCATTGTTAGGGTTGATATGAAAAGCAGAAACCAGGTAACCTTACAACTATGGATCTTCCGCATGTTAAAGCGGAAACGTTTTTATTTTTCCCTTGCCTTTCTAGGGTTTATGGCGTTCAGTTATGAACTGCTAAAAACCAGGATTTCGGATGAAGCGTTTGTCAGGCAATTGAACGACAATCCATTTGGGCTGGAAGCCACCGTGCACCATTACGAAAAGGAGGGAAGGCCGATGCGATACATTGAGATCGGGTACGACAGCCTTCCGCTGATCGTTTTTGTTCATGGCGCGCCGAGTTCGTCCTCTTTTTGGAAAGATCTGCTCCAGGACACCCAATTGTTGCGGAAGGCTAAGTTACTTGCAGTGGACCGGCCAGGGTACGGCTATTCGGGATTTGGCATGCCGGAGGTTTCCGTGCAAAAACAGGCAGCCTTGATTGCGCCTATTCTGAAAGCGAAAAGAGCGCTTCATAAAACCATCGTAGTACATGGGTCCTCATATGGCGGTACGGTGACTGCCAGATTAGCCATGGATTTTCCCGATCTTATGGATGGTATTCTGCTGCAATCATCCTCCAACAAACCGGCGGCAGAAACGACCTATTGGATCACCTATCCAACCAGTCATCCGTGGGTTCGGTGGATGATTCCCGGCGCGCTAAGGGTGGCTAATGCGGAGAAACTCTCCCATGCAACCCAATTAAAAGCGATGGCCGGCGGATGGGAACGCATAAAAAGCGCGGCCATCATTCTTCATGGCCTGGACGACACCTTGATTTTTCCCGAGAATGCAGCGTTTGCCCATACGCGTTTGAAAAACGCCCGGTTTGTTCAGCGCATCATGGCCCCCGGCAGCGGACATGACCTGCTTTGGTCCCAACGCGGCCTACTCATCCAATCCTTAACCCGGCTGCTTGAACAATCACCCGCTTATCCCAGGACCAACTAACCGATTTGTTGTCATGGCTGAGGTCAAAATAGAGCCTTCGTGGAAGGCCGTACTGGATGAAGAGTTTAAAAAACCCTATTTTGAAACCCTCGTCGCCTTCATTAAAGCGGAGAAAGCGGCGAACAAGGTTATTTTCCCTCCGGGAAACCTGATCTTTAACGCATTCAATACCACACCTTTCGACCGGGTAAAAGTGGTTATCCTTGGGCAAGACCCCTACCATAATCCCGGGGAAGCCATGGGGCTATGCTTTTCCGTTCCTAAAGGAATACGGATTCCGCCTTCTCTTCAAAACATATATAAAGAGCTCCGCGATGACGTTGGGGCGCAGATTCCCAATAATGGCGACTTAAGCCGGTGGGCGGAAAACGGCGTTTTTCTGCTCAATGCGATGTTAACGGTTGAAAAGAACAAACCCGGATCGCACCAATCGATTGGCTGGCAGTATTTTACCGACCGCGTGATTCAATTACTTTCTGAAAAGAAACAAGGATTGGTATTCATGCTCTGGGGCAACTTCGCCAGGAAAAAATCCGGACTGATCGATTCTTCCCGGCATCTTGTCCTGGAAGCTGCCCATCCTTCACCTTTGGCACAAGGCGCTTTTTTTGGATGCAGGCATTTCTCCAAGGCCAATGCGTATCTTCAGGAGCAGGGAATAGCTCCGGTTGACTGGCGGCTGGAGTAGCACTCCACCCGGTTATTCAACAGACTTGTTGCGATGGAATTGAGGCTTAGGCAATTGATACCCCACCACCTGATCATCCAATACCGAAATAACCAGCCCGGAAGCCGTCCATTTTAATCCTTGGCTTCCCCCAACAGGGGATCCTGCCACCTCCCTGCCGTTGCCATCAAGAAGGGTGAGCGTTCTGGATTTTCGGCGCCCCAGGGCAGCCCATTTTTTCCCAGGCTTATCCACCAGCATCAAGGTATCTGCCGGGGTTTCCAATCGCTGGGTCCAAAATACCTTGAAGATATTCCCTTCATAACCGCACAGTTGTAATTGGCTGCCCTGAACGGATAAAAAATCCTTACGGGCGTCGCCGGTAAAATCGGCAAAAAGGCTTTGTGTTGGCCATCCTGGATTATTGGTTATTCGAAGCGGGAATTGGGCGCCCTGCAAATTGATCACATGGGCTCTTCCTTTACCATCGAAGACGATGAAGCGGGGATTTGGGGAGGCGGGGTCGGCAACCGGCGCCGGAATCCCTTCCATAGGTACTTTCACAGGGTTAAAATGGGTATTACCCAGGGGATCCATAGCAAAAAGACCTCTTTGAAAGGAATAGCCGGCGATATAATCTTTATCTGCAAATGGAAAACAAATCAGCGGAGCGGTAATATCCCCGGTCTCAGGTCCGGGGCTCCAGGCATTTAGAGGCGTTCCATCCAGTGAATATCCGTAGATGCGCCGGTTTTCAGATGGAAAAAAATAGGCGTCCCCTTGTCCTTCCGGGCCTGGAAAAAAGGTTAATCCTGCCGAAGCGAATGCCCTAAGCCGGAGGGGATATCCCACAAACAAACCCCCGCTTTCTGAAAAAAGATAGACGGCGCTCCGGGTGTTCATAAGCCATCCCCGTTCGTTTAGCGAAGGAATGTTCACAGAAAAAATATCCGATAACAGGAAGCCGTCCAGTTTTTTGCTCCAAATTACGGCGCCGGTGAACTGATCCAGAAAATACAACTGATTGGATTCGTCCTGAACAGCCGCTACAGGCGCCCCAGGCAGGGGAAAAAAGCGTTGGATACTTCTTGGAAAAGTCTTCCGCCAGAGAATATTTCCCTTCAGTTGGGGGTAGGCTCCGCTCCTGCCGGCAGGAGCGACATTCCAACTCCATTCGTCATCCGACTTACCCAGCCAGGAAAGCGCGGCGGGAAAACCCGGGATCCATGAGGAAAGCCAGCCTGGAGCCGGTTGGAAAGGCGACAGGTAACGCCAGGAGACAGCCTTTTCAGCCAATGCAGGGTGATCTGCCCCCAGCTTTTTATCCAGCATTGCCCCGATGCGGTAAAAGTCGACCCATTGCTCAAGCACCTCCGGGTTGTCAGAAAGCAAAACATACCCATCAAGTTCCAAAAAGCATACCGGACGTTTACTTGTCATGGCCAGTAGCTCCGGGATGGAATGATCCATCGCCTGAACGATGGGAAACGATTGGTATTCGTAAGATTTCAGTATTCCAAAATGGGAGGCATACGATTTCAGGTACTCTGAAACGATTTTTGGACTAACAGCTGCTTCCAATATGGCCAAACAGGAGGAATCCTGTCCAGGTAAACGGACGAGGCCATGATCAGGTATTGCCCAGGGAGCAAAAAACCGGTTCCAAACGACTGACGTTTCCTCTTCAAGCACTGGGGCAACAGGCCAGTCAAACACCAGCGCGTCCTCCGGGACCAATCTGGACAGAGCGAATGGGAAAGGCTGCAGCCTGCTATGGTTCATTTTATTTTGAGGAGTAAAACGGAAGGATATCCATGCCGTGTCCCGGGAGTATTGGTAAGGCGCCTCCAGAAATCCTTTTACCCCTTTGGCAAGGGGCATCATGTCTGCCGAATACCGGGAATGCCAAATCAAGGCGGCGCCCTCCACTCCGAGGTATTTAAACGGGGCTTCCCAGAACGATGATCTTCCGCTTTTTCGTTCCAGCGCTTCCTCCACCAACAGGGTCCTTGGAGAACACAGAACAACCGATCCGGCGAAAGCAAATGTGACCCTGCCGGCAGGGCCTGCGTCTAACACATAAATTTTGGCGCCTAGATAGGTCCAATGGCGAATTAGCTTTATTTTTGGGTGGTTAAGGAAAGTGGAAGGCCCTGAGGCTGCTCCGGCAGGGGCAGCGCAAAGCCACTCCCACATTCCGTTTCCAACCGGGCAATTCGCCATAAGAAAAGGTCCTTTCCCAAAAAAAAATTCCCAACGCCGAACAAACGCAGGGACAACGGATTCCTGCCCTTGAAGGTCTTGAATGGCAATCAACCTCGAAGCATCCGAAGGGAAGAAGCGGGAAAGTTCATCGAACGCGCCCCGTTTACATCCCAAGATGTTGATTATCAGAAAAAAAACAAGTAACCAAAATAATTCACCCTTGTAGAAATTCATACAAATACTATATTTGTATTTTGCTCTACCCCAAGAATACGCGAAAATGAGGAAACTATTTTTACGACTTGGAAGCGCCTTAGGCATGTTTGCTGTGGCCATCGGCGCTTTTGGAGCCCATTCGCTCCGGCCTTTGCTTTCCCCTGAAGCATTTTCTAATTTTGAAACAGGCGTCAAGTACCATTTGATTCACTCCCTTGCCATTCTTGGGGTAGCGGCATTGCTCCATTTTGGGAGAAAAAAGACGCTGGCGGTTGCCGGATGGCTTTTTGCCCTGGGGGTAGTTTTCTTTTCCGGATCGCTTTATCTGTTGAGCACCCGGGAAATTCACGGAATTTCGGTTGAATGGCTAGGCCCCATCACCCCGTTAGGAGGCCTCCTGTTTATTGCTGCATGGGGATTGCTCTTCGCCTCGACGTTCTTCCACTATGAGCGGCAGTACAAGGAGACCAAAGATTAATTCTCCTGCCCAACTTCGTCTTCTTTCCTTCGGTTTCGCCACCACAGGAAACCAATAGTGCCTACCAGCAAGTAAGGCGTTGCGAGCATGTACAAAATACCCGCGTTAAGGCCTCTACCTTGGGTTCCTCCATTTTCAAGATTGCTTTCGGCGGCCATCCGGCACATAGGGCATTGGGCGGCCAGCTCCGAAGATAACCCTGCAATGAGCAGGACGAAAACAATTGCCGTTATCAAACGAATGGTGCGCATATGTCGTAGGTTTTATTTCGCCAATAATACAATAATCCTTTTAAGGATAATAAGGCATTAGCAGAAAGTAACAAACTGGCCCGGTTACCGCTACATAGAGCCAAACGGGAAAAACCCAGCGGGCAAGCCTCTTATGGCGTTCCACCTGTTGGGTATAACCCCGAATGAACGTAAATAAAATGAAAGGCAGCGAGATTGCCGCCAGGCTGATATGGCTTAACAGCAGCACCAAATATACCGTCCGCAATCCTCCAACAGCCGCTTTTTCCTCCGGGCTAATCAGCCCATCATGGTTGCCGTCTCCAAACAAAGTTTCCGGCGTCGTAAAATGATAGGCAACATAAGAAAGGAGAAACAACACGGAGAGCCCTAGAGCCACATAAATGGCTTTTCGATGGCGGGCAACGTCCTTTTTTCGGATAAAATAAAAAGCAACCAACAGCACGCACGCCGTCAACGCGTTGACCGTCGCATGGAATGGGGGAAGAAAGGAAAGCGACATGCCCTCCGGCAACGGAATTTTTACCTGGCGCATGAGCCCGACCAGAAACAGCACAGCTGCTGTAAGAACCCAGGCAACGGCGTTCAGCTTTCTGGCGAGGCGGAGGTTTTGCTCTTTCGTTGGCATAAACGATCTTATTTTTCCCTTTCGCGTTTCAATACCGGTTTGTCCCTTTCCACTACAGGCATAAGGGAGGCAATATGTTCTACGAGCCGTTTGACCCGGCTTCCATCCCTGAAATCGTAATACTGGCGAATAAGGCCGGACGTATCTGCCAGGATTACCCAGGGATCAGAAGACGAACCAGGATCTTTCGCAAAGGAGATGGATTGGTTATCCCGAAAATCCGGACGAACAAGAACAACCTGTGCCGGGTCGATCAAACGGTTCTTTTCCAGCAAAAGGAGCAGGCCGGAAGAATCCGAAGGGCTGGAAAACAGAAGGAAGCGGACATCCGGGCGTTCGTCAAATTGCTGGTGGATTTTGCCCAATTCAAGGGCTACCTTTTCCGATTCCGGGCTTGCCGGGGAAGCAAAGCGGTGGATAACCAAAACGCTGCCATCGAGAAAAGCCTCCTCCATTGAGGCGCCTTCCATCGTCTGATAAGGCCCGGAAGGGATCTTCTCAAATTCGCCCAATTCGCCGAGCGTTTCCAGGCGGTATTTAAACCCTTTGTCCAGATAATACCAGCTTAACGCCGGCAACCCTACCAACAACAGCGCAAGGGCCAGATATTGCAACAGCGGGCGTTTCATATATTGTATTTTAAACGGCTCTATTCCTTTGCATAACAGGAACGGGCGGGAATTGTTTTCCCGCCCGTTCCCCATGCCTGGCAAAATCCAATTATACCTGGACAGGCGCCGTTTTTAGCCTAAACTGCCGGTGGGAATGTAGGTATCTTGAAGAAGATGTCCCTGTTGCTTGGGAGCAACTTGTTCCTTTGCGGGCTTTGCATTTTTATCCTGGATCAGTTCCCTGCGGTTTTTCCAGGAACTGCCTTCCTGGAAAAAGGCGATAACCGCCCAAACCAGCAAAAGCATTGGAAACAGAACTGTCATGGCCAGGCCTTTTACTTCATAGCGCATGTGCATGAATTCATACACAATAAAATAGGCTTTATAAGCCGAAAGTACCCCAATGACCAAGCCTCCTGCATAAAGCACCGCCCGGTACTCGTGAAGGCCTTCGATGAGGTGCCCTTTGGCGAGAAGCGAGATAAATACCTCCACAGCGGTGACCGCTGCCAGGAGATACAGGCCAAAGAACACGCGTTTTTTGCTCTCCTCGTACGTCAGATGTGCAGACATTATATTGCGTTTAAAATAGGTTCAACAATTGGATTTACAGCAAATAGAACACAAGGAAAACGAATACCCATACGAGGTCCACAAAGTGCCAGTACAGGCCGACCTTTTCTACCATCTCATACCCGTTGCGCCGTTCGACATACAAACCGCTGGCAATGTTAATCGCAACGATCAGCAAAATCAATACGCCGGTAAAAACGTGAAAGCCGTGAAAGCCTGTAATAAAGAAAAACAGCGCTCCGAAAGCCTTTGGACCAAACGCCTCCATTTTGACCTTTCCTGCGTCGGCGCCTTCCGTCACTTTGAACTTCCGGTGAACAAACCCTTGTTCATCCATAAAATACCCCGGATGATCTCCCTTCTCATAGGCAACATGGGCTTCGCCGTGATCTCCGCCATGCGATTCGCCGCCAGCGTGCGATGGATCGAATTTATGAATGAGATAGCCCTGTCCATTCGTGAAGGATTCTTCCGACTCAGACCCGTCGGGATTGAGGTAAACCCCGTGCTCGGTATGTGTTCCGAATGGGTTGCGCGTAACCGACATGTGTTCGGTTGCGATCAGGTTGGTCCATTCCCAGGCTTGGCAGCTCAAAAAGCCCAAACCGCCTAACGCCGTAAGGAGAACCCAGATAAGAGCGCCTTTTTTATTCTCCCGATGGCCTTCCTGCACCCCTCGCACCATTGTCACGGAGCTGATGATCAGGAGGAAGGACATGATGGTCACAAACCCCAGAGGCACGTTGTCGATTCCGAAAGGAGCGGTTTTGAAAACAAAATCCGGCACCGGCCATGTCGGGCTGCTAAAACGCAAAGCCCCGTATGCGATCAAAAAACCGGCAAACGTAAAGGCATCGGAAACCAGAAAATACCACATCATCAATTTACCATAACTCACCCGGAAAGGCTCCTTGCCTCCGGACCAGTCAGCACCGTTTTCGTGGTGGTGTGCGTCAACATGTGGATCCATAGCAGTATCGGTAGCAGCCATCAGAACAATTGATTTAATGGGTTGGCTAAAAAGGGTATTCAAACAGGGTGTTCAACAATCCTCGCATCAATGTTGGGTCACAAAAAACACATACAGGTAAACCCAGAGCAAATCTACAAAATGCCAGTATATCAACGTCAGTTCGAAGCGGAGTTTTCGGGCGGCCGTCTTTTTAAACGGCAAGGTATAGGCGTGCATCATAGCAACGAAAAGTGCCGCAACTCCTCCAAGGACATGAGCGGCGTGGATACCTGAAATGACATAAACAAAAGAGCCGGAAGGATTGGTGTTCAACTCCACCCCAATCTCCTGAAGCTGCAGCCATCCCAGGTATTGCATGACCAAAAAGGCAAGCCCTAATCCGAATGCGGCAAGAAGGAAGGCCTTGTAAGGCTTTTCCTGTGATTTCATGAAGCTGCGGTAAGACCCATGCAATGCCAGGCTACTCAGGAGAATAACCCCCGTATTGACGCCAAACAGAACCGGGAGCTGAAACTCCAACCAATTTCCTGCGGCATGACGAACCATATACGCGCTGGTTAACCCGGCAAACATCATGACAATACTCGCGCAGGAAAGCGCCAAAGCAAATTTTTTGGGATGGATCCTGTTTCTTCCTACCGTATTCTCCATTGTCACCTCCATAGAAACCTATATTTTATCTACCCAGATGGCAATCAGCGACACCGGGATATAAAAGAACGAAAAAAACATCAGTTGGAGCGCCGACTTGCGGTTATCCTGCCGGTATAAACTCCAGCCCAAATAGGCATAAAAACAACTCAGAACGAAAATAACAAGCGCAGAGACCAAACCCGAAACGCCCATAAAATACGGAACAATCCCAAGCCCAAGCAACGGAACCGCATACAGAAATGCCTGCAAGCCCGTCTGCCGGTCGCGAACGCCGCCGGGAAGCAACCGGTAACCTGCCTTGGCGTAGTCTTCATGCCCCAACCAGCCAATAGACCAGAAATGAGGGAATTGCCAGAAGAATTGAATGGCAAAAAGCGATAACCCCAGAGCAGAAAGACGCCCCTCCGCTGCGGCGGCGCCAATCAGGGTAGGCAATGCGCCGGGAACTGCACCTACGACCACTGCAACCGGGCCAACGCGTTTTAGCGGAGTGTATACGAATGCGTAAAGGATCAATGCGACCATTCCCAGCAAGGCGGTCCAGGGATTGAACAGGGCGAGCAAGGTTACGCCAAATAAAGACATCATACCGGCGATCAGCACCGAATCGGACGGGCGCATCCGGCCCGCTGCAAGCGGCCTGTTTGCCGTACGGCGCATCAGTTTGTCGTAGTCTTTTTCCAAAACCTGGTTCAGGGTATTCGCGGCGCCGGTAACCAAGAAACCTCCCAACGCCAGTATCCCCAGTGCGGCAATATCCGTTCCTCCAGGATGGGCGATCAAAAACCCCATCAGCGAAGAGAATACTACCGTCAGGGTAAGCCTGAACTTGACCAGCATCTTTAAATCCTGAATCCACTGGCTTACTCCGCCAGTTTTTACCTGAATGGTTTCTTGTGCCTTTACCTCCACTGGTTATGAACAATTTGCATGGAGAAAGGAGGCAATCCCCGGATTTGGCGCCTGGGAATTACCTCCTTAATATGGTTAAATTCTCAAAATGTGTAGTGCCGTTTGCCGCGTCATTACACTTTAATGCGCGGCTTCATCGCGCTCTCCTTCCTCCAATGGCTCGATCTGAGGGATAAAATCGCGGTCCCCCTTGCTGTAATCGTAAGCCCAACGCTGAACGGTGGGGATTTTGCCGGGCCAGTTGCCGTGTCCCGGTCTAATTGGGGTCGTCCATTCCAAGGTCGTAGCCCCCCAGGGGTTCTTTTCCGTCACCTTTTTTCCGTACCAAATACTGTAGAAGAAGTTAATCACTAAAAGCAACTGGAAGGCAAACGTAACAATAGCTGCAATAGTAATAAACTGGTTGAGCTCATCAAAGTGGGAGAATGCCTGGAAAGTATCAAACCGGTAGTAACGGCGCGGAACACCAGCCATCCCAGTGTAGTGCATAGGCCAGAATATCAGATAGGCTCCAATAATCGTCCCCCAGAAGTGGATCTTGCCCAGCGCTTCGTTCATAAACCGCCCGTACATCTTTGGGAACCAATGATAGACTCCGGCAAACATCCCGAAGAAAGCGGCTACCCCCATCACAATATGGAAATGCGCAACTACGAAGTAGGTATCGTGCAATTGGATATCGATAGCCGAGTTGCCCAGGAATATACCAGTCAAGCCCCCGGAGATAAACATTGAAACAAAACCGATCGCAAAAAGGCTTGCCGCAGTAAAGCGGATATTGCCCCGGTAAAGCGTGGAAATCCAGTTGAACACCTTTACAGCGGAAGGCACCGCAATGATCAGGGTGAAGATCACAAAGAAGTTGGATATAAAGGGATTCACCCCGGACATAAACATATGGTGCGCCCAAACGATAAAGGACAAAAAGGCAATGGCCAACATAGAGAATACCATGGCCTTATATCCGAAAATCGGCTTGCGGGAATGTACCGAAAGAACTTCCGAAACAATCCCCATAGCAGGCAGGATGATAATGTAAACTTCCGGGTGGCCGAGGAACCAAAACAAGTGCTGATACAAAACCGGGCTGCCGCCAACGTGTTCCAGCGCCTTGCCCCCGATAAAAATATCGCTGAGGAAGAAGCTGGTACCCAGGTTGCGGTCGAACATCACCAGGAAAAAGCCGGAAGCTAAAACCGGGAAAGAAAGCAAACCGATGATGGCCGTAATAAAAAAGGCCCAAATGGTCAGCGGCATACGCCACATGTTCATTCCCTTCGTCCGCAGGTTAAGTACGGTGGTAATATAATTGATACCCCCAAGAAGCACCGAAACCACAAAAAACACCAGGCTAAGCAACCAGAAGGTCATTCCGGACGCCGAACCGGATGAGGCTTGAGGCAGGATACTAAGGGGCGGATAAGCTGTCCAGCCGCCGGAAAACGGTCCGGTACTCAGAAACAAGGAGAAAAACATCACCACGCTGGCCAGGAAAAAGAACCAGTACGACATCATGTTCAATAAGGGAGACGCCATATCCCGCGCACCTACCTGAAGAGGGATCAGCAGGTTGCTGAAGGTGCCGCTCAACCCGGCCGTCAGCACGAAGAACACGATAATCGTGCCATGCATGGTCACCAGGGCGTAGTAAAAATCGGGCGACAAAGAGCCGATCCCGGTACCCGGGTTAACGACGATCCATTTGCCCAAAACCGGTTTAAGCCAGGCCAGGCTCTCTTCTGGAAAGCCCAGTTGCAAGCGGAAAACCAGAGACATCAACCCGCCAATGATGGCCCACATCATCCCCGTGATCAGGAACTGCTTGGCAATGATCTTGTGGTCCTGGCTGAAAATATAGGTGGTGATAAAGTTCGACTGATACTTATCCCCGTGATGATGATCGTGAAAATGATCGTCATACCCAAGGTCTTCAATCAGTTTCTCCTCATGGGTAACTGTAGGATTGATCGCTACATTTGCCATTCGCTGAAATTTTATTATTGCTGCTTTAAGAGAATATTGGGTGCTGCTGGCGTCCAAAATACAAATCTTTCTTCATATTTCCGGAACGCCATCCGGTTTATTGGCCAATGATCCGCAATTCGGTTCTTCTGTTCTTTGCTTTGCCCTCTTCCGTATCGTTGGTGTCAAGGGGCTGAGTATCGCCATATCCTTTCGTGCGCAATCTGGCTGCGGCAATCCCTTTGGATACGAGGTAATCGGCGACAGACTGGGCCCTTTGCTGAGAGAGCTGCAGGTTGGAGGCGGCGTCTCCGGTATTATCCGTATGCCCTCCGATCTCTACCTGTAGCGCTCCCTTTGCTTTGAGCGCTTCGACAAGGTTATCCAGTTCATAGCTCGAAATACTGGCCAATTTGGCCGATCCCGTTTCAAAAGTGATGTAATTTAGAGGAAGTACCTTTTCTTCCGGTGTGGCTGCTGCAAGGGCCTTGTCCAGGTTGGCAGTAAATTCGGCCTTTCTGGAGCCGATTTCGGCGTCGAAAACGCGGTCCTTCCAGGGATCGTCCGCTTTGCCGCGTACGTTGGAAAAGTAGTAGGATGGCTGCTCTTTTTGCCAGGCTTCGAACTCGCTGGGTTCTACGATCCGCACCACCCGGCGCATGCTGTAATGGCCGCGGCCGCACAGTTCCGCGCAAGCCAGTTCGAAGTCGAATACCTCCCAAAGGAGTTTGCTTTCGGGATCCTTCGGGTCTGCCGGCACGTTGTATTCCGGATAATCCCTCAGAATCTGGCGGTATTCTTCCGTTGTTTTGTCGGGAGTAAAGACGAAATAGGTGGGCATACCTGGCACAGCATCCATCTTGACCCGGAAATGGGGCAGATAAAAGTTGTGGAGCACATCTTGTGCCGTGATACGCACGCGCACTTTCTTGCCTTTAGGCAGCACGATTTCGCCCGGGTGAAAATCATCCAGGTTCTTGAGGTCCTGCCAGTTTTGGCCAATTGGGTTGCTACCGCTAATAAGGCGGAAGTTCTTCTCCCCAAGCTGGCCGTCAGGCCCCGGGTAGCGGAGGTTCCAACCAAACTGGAAACCCGTGGCCTCGATCTCAATATAGTCCTCTTCGTCGGTGAGGTCGGCCATCACGGAATTCCAGGCATCCAGTCCGCTCACGACAAGAATGGTCATAACCAACGCCGGAACGATGGTCCAGATAAGCTCCAGACGGTTATCGTGGGCGAAATAGGTCGCTTTGGATCCTTTGCGTCCCCGATATTTGTATGCAAAGTAGAAAAGGAGGATCTGGGTCACTACAAAAACGATCCCTGTGAAGAACAAGGTCACCTTGAAGAGGTTGTCCAGCGTTCCCCCGTGTGCAGATGCAGGCTCCAGAGGTCCGAAGCCCAGCATATAGTTTTTATAAAAAACGCCAGAAATGATACAACCCAGCAGGAAAACCACCACAAAAACGATCATATAGGCCGATTGGCGGCGGTTTGTGGCTTCTTGCATTTCTTCCTCCCCGCGAATCTTGGCGGCGAGTTCGGAAACTTTTCCGATCTGGATCGCAATGATCGTGATAAGAATCAAACTCAGGGCGACTATCAAAAAAGTCATGCGGTATGGAATTTATTTGCGATGCAAAAGGATTACTTTATAACAATGCGGTTCCTGAAAGTTCACTATCCGGGTAAATTTTTATTCGTGTTCTGCATAAGGCCAAACCGTGTGGTGCTCGGACTCCTGCAAATATGGGTCGTTATGAGGAAGCAGGGACGCTCTTTCCAGCCTGGTCATAATGAAATACAGGAAGAAGGCCAAAAAACCAAGCATCGTTCCTACCTCCAGCAAACCCGGGTAGGAGAACCCTGCAGCAACACCCATAACATGATGCGCCGCTTCTTCTCCATGTCCGCCATGACCTGCAAGGGCTTCCATAGCCGTATGCCGGGCGCCGGGCTTAACCATTAGGAAGAAATCCAGCCAGTGGCCAAGGAACGTGATTACCGCGCCCGTGACCATAATCCCCGTTTTGCGCTTGGAATCGTTGCGCATTAAGACCAGGAAGGGCAAAACAAAGTTCAGGATAAGGTTGCCGTAGAACAACGCCGGGTAATTCGCCATGCGTTCGTGGAAATACACTGTTTCTTCCCCGACGTTAGCATACCAAATCAACATGAATTGAGAAAACCAAAGGTATGTCCAGAATACGCTAAAAGCGAACAGGAATTTGCCCAGGTCGTGGAAATGGTTGACGGTCACATGAGGAAAGTACCCTTGCCCCTTGAGGTAGACCAGGAGCAGGATCGTCAGCGCCATAGCCGATACGAACCAGCTTGCGCCCGTATACCAGGCAAACATGGTACTGTACCAGTGAGAATCTACAGACATTAGCCATTGCCAGATCATTGCCGCGCTGGAGAAACCGGCAATCGGCAGAAAAACAGCAGACCAAAAGCGAATCTTCCGGTGGATCGAAAAATCATCGGTCACCCCTTTGCCCTGAGTGTCCTCCAGAACGGACAACTGACGGATCTTCAGGGCAAAAAAGATCCAGGCGCCCACCAGGACCAGGGTGCCAAACGTATACCAAACCGGGTTGAGAAAACCCGCTTTGCCAGTAAGCACCGCATCTTTGGCTACCTCCGTTTTATCAGCCCAATGGTACAAATGATGGAAATGCCCCCAAAGCCCCAGAATGATAGGGATCATTAGAACCAACCCAGGGATCATAAACAACGAAAAGGATTCCCAAACCCGTTTCATCCCTACGTACCAGCCCGCCCAGGAGGTGGTGAAAGCTGCCAGGATGAACAGGGAGATAAACCCTATGCCCAGGAAAAAGATCGTATTGTGAAGGTAATTTGTCCAGAAACGGGTATGCAGCGCATCGTCTGTGAAAAAGGTGATGACCATGCACAACAAGCCCAGCAGCATGAACCCGATGAGGATCGTTCGTTGTCTGGATTGGAGCGTAAATTGGTTCATTGCGATTGTTCTTTTTATTTAGGTACTACTACCATTCGTTATTGGCGGGAGTTTGCGGCCCCCGGCGCAGGAGAGGCGTCCTGAACCTGTTCGGCAAGGCGGTCCATCTGGGCTTTCGGCATGCCAAACTCCGGATTCAGACCGTTCGCCTGCTCATTGTATTTCACTTTCTTGCTTTCGGCCTGCAGCGCCCGGATGTAGTGGATCACCTGCCAGCGCTCTTCAAAGTTTAGCTTGTCTTTATAACTGCCCATTACGTTTTTTCCATACATGATGGCATGGTAGAAACGGCCGTTGGAAGAAACCAGAAAGGTATCCAACAAGAAATTAGCCGGCGCAGCCGGGTACTTCCCGCCCGCATCTCCCGTAGCCGGGTTGGCATCGCGGACGAGATAACCGGCGCCGTCGCCTTTCTCTCCATGGCAGATTCCGCACTGGATCGTGTAAAGTTCTTTACCCCTCGCCAGTCCATCAGCAGTGATCGGAAAAGGGTTGGAACGGATCTCATTGCTGGCGCGCACACGTTCTTCCTCCGTATCCTGATAATAATAAGGAACATAGCCGTTTATAGGTACGGCAATTGCATTCAGCGAGTTGCCCCCACGCAACACCCTCAATTGAGCTGCGCGGTCGGAAGCGTTCGCATAAAATACTCCGGTATACCCTCGAGGGATCGTTCCTGCCACCGGAAGCCGGGGCATGGAAAGATCTTTTTTAATAAAGGTAGAAGCGCTGTCCCAGGTATTTAACCTATAGGCCTGATACGCCTGAACTTCGTAGGCGATGGAATGCGCCATGTCTGGCATGTATTCATGGCCCGTACGGTCCCCCTTGGCAGGAGAACAGGAATACAGGATAGCCGAGGCAACAAAGGCAAGCAGGATATATTTGATCTGATTTTTCATTCGCGGTCGGTTTCAAAAGCCCATTAGATGGTTTTGGTATTTACTTCGGATGCGCCGCTTTCGCGGAAAAACCCCTTCAGGCGCTCCACTTCGTCCTCTTCGGACTGGCTGACATCGAAAGCAATACAAAATTTGTCGTCGGTAATGCGATCATCCAGCGTCGGGTTCGTCACCCCAAACCCCATACCGGAAATCGTGAAGAAGGTAACGACCATCCCAACGGAGGCAAAGAGCACCGTCATTTCAAAGGTGATCGGGATAAAGGCAGGCACAGACCAGTAAGGTTTACCGCCAAAAATAATGGGCCAGTCGCGGGTGAATATCCAGGTCATTGCCAAAAAGCCCGTCAGCGCGCCAATGGCGCCGTAAATGAATCCCGAAATATGAAGCCGGCTTTCCGAAAGGTGCAACGCCTCTTCCATCCCGTGAACGGGGAAGGGCGTAAACACATCCATGATCTCCAGGTGGTCGTGTCTGGCTTGGTGGACGGCTTTCAGCAAGACGGTTTCATCGTCGTACAAGCCGAAAAGCACTTCTTTATGTGTTGTTTTCATTTGCCTTTGTTATCTCTGTTAAAGATCGTCAGCCATTTATTAATGCCCTCCATGAGCATGGGCACCCGAAGACTCGTGATGCTTTCCTCCATGTTCCCCTCCAGCATACTGATCGCCGGCCAATTTCAAAATACTCTTCACCTCGGCAACAGCAACTACCGGCGCGAGGCGGGTGAAAATGAGGTAACAAGTGGAAAACAAGCCGAGTGTGCCGATAAACAGACCGACTTCCACCCAGGAAGCCGAATAGTAACTCCAACTGGAGGGGAGGTAATCGCGGGCAAGCGTGGAAGCGATGATCACAAAGCGCTCAAACCACATCCCGATGTTTACAAAGATCGACATCAGGAAGGTCAGCCAGATGTTGCGGCGCAGCTTCCGGCTCCAGAAAAGTTGCGGGGAAAGTACGTTGCAGGACATCATCCCGATATAAGACCAGAAATAGGGCCCCATAACCCGGTTGTAGAAGGCAAATTGCTCGTATACATACCCCGAATACCAGGCAATAAATAACTCGGTGAGATAAGCCACTCCCACAATGGTACCGGTCACCAGAATGATCTTATTCATGTAGTCGATATGCTCAAGCGTAATATAGTCCTGCAGATTGAGCACCTTTCTGGTAATCACCATCAGGGTCTGTACCATGGCAAACCCGGAGAAGATAGCGCCCGCCACGAAATACGGCGGGAAGATCGTCGTGTGCCAGCCTGGGATTACGGAAGTGGCAAAGTCAAAGGATACGATCGTGTGTACCGAAAGTACCAGCGGCGTCGCCAAGCCGGCCAAAACCAGAGACAAGCTCTCAAAGCGCTGCCAGTGTTTGGCAGAACCCGTCCACCCCAATGAAAGAAAGTTGTACAACTTCTTCCGCCAACCTTTCGCCCGGTCGCGCACGGTGGCGAAATCAGGCACAAGTCCCGTATACCAGAACAAAAGCGAAACGGTAAAATACGTGGAGATAGCAAACACGTCCCAAAGCAAGGGCGAGTTGAAGTTAACCCACAGCGGACCGCGGGTGTTGGGATACGGGAAAATGAAAAAGCCGAGCCACAAACGCCCCATGTGTATCAAGGGGAACTGGCCGGCACACATCACCGCAAAGATCGTCATGGCTTCTGCCGCGCGGTTCACGCCCGTCCGCCAACGCTGGCGGAACAACAACAGAATAGCGGAGATAAGCGTACCCGCGTGGCCAATCCCTACCCACCAGACGAAGTTGGTGATGTCCCAGCCCCAGTTGATGGTGCGGTTCAGGTTCCAGGAACCAATCCCTACCCAAACCGTCCAGGTGACGCAAAACACATAAAAAGCCAGGGCGGCAACCGCAAAGATAAAGGCGATAATCCAGGCTTTGCTCGGAGTGCGCTCGGTGGGGGCGCAAATGTCCTCCGTGATGTCGTGGTAGGTTTTACCACCGGTGATCAAGGGTTGTCGAATCGCAGAAACTGCAGCGCTCATATCGTAGGTTTTATGCAGATCAAAGGTTCGTTAATTAAGCGTCCAACGCTTCGTCGCGGTTAATAACTTTTGCCTGGTAGTTCACGGAAGACCGGACGTTGGTTTCCTCGAGTACCAGATAGTTCAGCGGGTTCCCCAGGCGTTGGGAAAGCGTATTTTCCTTGTCGTTGCGGTCGCCAAATACAATCGCGCCGGTTGGGCAGGCGGTTTGGCAAGCGGTTTTAACATCCGTCTCATGCAATTTTCTTCCTTCCCGCTTGGCCGTCAGTTTGCCTTCCTGGAGGCGCTGCACGCAGAAACTGCACTTTTCGATGACACCGCGGGAACGCACCGTAACGTCCGGGTTGAGGACCATACGAACGAGGTTATCTGCCATGTAAGGAATATCCGTATCAACCATGTCGTTTTCGTTGATCGCAAACAAATCGGCAGTAGTATAATCCAGCCAGTTGAAACGGCGTACCTTGTAAGGGCAGTTGTTCGCGCAGTAACGGGTACCGATACAGCGGTTGTAGGTCATTTGGTTCAAACCTTCCGAGCTGTGCGGCGTAGCAGCTACAGGGCAAACGTTTTCGCAGGGGGCATTGTCGCAGTGCTGGCACATCATGGGCTGATACACCACGTTGGGGTTCTCGTAATCCCCAAAGAAGTAGCGGTCGATCCGCAACCAGGTCATTTCGTGGTGGCGGCCTACTTCGTGTTTACCGACCATGGGTACGTTGTTTTCTGCAACACAGGCTACCTGACACGCGCCGCAGCCGATGCAGGCATTCAGGTCTACATGCATTGCCCACCAATGCCCCTGGCTATAGATGTTGGCTTCGTATTCGTCGAATGGATAAAGCGTATTGGCATTCAGTTTGGCAGCTTCCGTGCGCTTCTCATTGATATGTTCTACCAGTTCGGGCAGTTCGGCTACCCCGCCCTGGTAAATGATGGAGCGGTTGACAAGCCCGCCCTGGTAGCCGGAGCCGAGCGTCATAACCGTTTTCTCGTCTACGTTGATCTTCTCCCCCGTTTTCGGGTCGGTACCGGTAACCCCCATGGAATGGTGGTACTGCACGCAGGCAAACCAATCGTCCTCATCGATGCGGTCAGAAACTTCCACCTGCTCCGCGTAGTACTGCGTATTTCCGTTAGCGTCGATGCTGCACCAGGGGAATACATTCACCCCGACTTTCGAACCCAGGGCCCTGCCCATTGCGCCTGCCGTTTCACGGCCATAACCCAGGGCCAGGGCCACGGAATCCCGGGGCTGACCAAACTGGCGCACCACGGTAGCTTGCTGCTTGACGCCTTTTACCTCAACCTCCACAATATCGGCATGCCCGTATGCCTCCCGCTGATTCAGGTTTTTGAACGACTTGATGTCATTTCCTCCCTCCCACATCACCGGAATGGCGAGGTAGTTGCCCCAAACAGTCCGGGCAATGGGGTCGGGCATTTCCTGCAACCAGGGGTTGTTGGCGTATTGGCCGGCGCCCATATTGACCGTTTCGAAGAAACTGATCTCCAATTCGCTCTTGGATGGTTTGCGGACTTTGGACGCCGCCTGGGCCACATCGCCCCCAAACCCAAACTCGGGACGCTCAGGCTGAGGCGCTTCGAACACGCCGTCGTGCAGGCTGCTGTCCCAGAATGCCTGGAAAGTAGCGAACTTGTTCTGTTGAGAGAACATATTGGTTTCCCAGAATGCCTTGAGGTAGTCGAACATAGGTTGGTCCGACTCCTTGTTCAGTTTCTCGCTCTGGGCCCAGGTAAGCAGCGAAATTTCCGTTTGCCGGGTATTGAAAAGCGGAGCTATAGTTGGTTGAATGAGGCTGTAATGCCCGCGCTTAGGCTCAGCGTCGCCCCAGCTTTCCAGCCAGTGATGCGTAGGAGCGATGTAATCGCAAAGCAACGCTGTTTCGTTGGGCGTACCGGAGAACGATACTTTCAGTTTTACTTTTCCTAGTCCTTCGGCAAATTTGGCCGAATTGGGAAGGTCCCAGGCAGGGTTGGCGCCATCGAGGAAGAACACGGCGTCTACACCGCCTGCATTCATTTCCTTGATCAGGTTCTGGATCAGTTTGTCGCTTCCCTGGCGCTGCATAGAAGCATTGGCGAAATCAATTGTATTGCCGTAGCTGTCAAGCATGGCATTCAGACCATTGACAAGGACCTGTTCACCGAGGTTATTGGATCCGGAAACAACAAGAGCCTGGCCGGAATGCTTCACCAACCTGGACGCTACCTTTTTGAGTTTGGCTGCTTTTTCAGCCGGCAAAGCCGGGCCTGAAACCTTGGAACCCCCGGTGAGGCTTGCCACCTCGTTGTACAGGGCTACGATAGCTGCCCCCATTTCAGAAGGCTTGATCAGAATCCGGTTATCGGCGTTGGAGCCCGTCAGGCTCATATGGCTTTCGATCTGAACGTGGTAGGACATCTTGGCATCCTTTACGTCTTTGATCGTGCGATTTTTTACATATTGGGCGGCATATTCCACCGGAGAGATCCAGGCGCCGAGGAAATCGGCATCGAAGCTGACGATCGTCATGGCCTTATCGAAGGCATAGGAAGGAACGACCGATTCGCCAAAACACTGCTCGTTGGCTTCGAGCAAAGCGGCGCTGGAGACCGGGTCGTAGGAAATCAGTTCGGTGTTGGGAAATTTAGCTTTAAAATCCGCAACCGCTTGTTTGGTCGCCGGGCTCAAAATCGTATTGCCGACGATCCGTATCCGGCTTTCCGGTTTGAGTTTGGCGATGATCTCTTTATCGATCTTCTCCCACGACGGTCCGGAAGTTCCCCGTTTGCGGGCCTGGCCCAATTTGCCGTCTGCCGCCGTTTCCGGGCCGCTGAAACGGCTGGTGTCATACAAGCTCAGAACGGAAGCCTGGGCTCTCGCACTGGTTCCGCCTTTTGTAATGCTTGACAAGCTGTTGCCTTCAATCTTGATCGGGCGCCCTTCGCGTGTTTTTACCAGCACGGCACAGTAATCCCCGCCTTGAACGAAAGACGATGCGTAATAGGTGGCGACTCCAGGAACGATCTCATCCGGTTTAACCACATAAGGAATGGCTTTGCGCACGGGAATTTCGCAACTGGCAGCAATGGTGGCTGCGCCAAGTCCAAAACCAAGGTATTTGAGAAAGTCCCTGCGGTTGGCTGTCAGATTGGAAGCCCTTTCCTGAACCAGTTCTTCGGCGATGTTGCCGGCAAATTCCTGCCTGGCCAGGTCCTGCAATACCGGGTCGTTGGTGAGCGATTCGACGCCGATCCAGATTTCTTTATTTTGGTTTTTCATTGGATGTATTTCAAAGAGATCAAAAGAACCTTTTTCCCGTAAAAATCAATAATGGCATTTCTGGCACTCCAGGCCGCCAATTTCTTCTACCGTCACCTTGTCCCTTTCGCCTTTGGCGATTTCCTTGTGGAACTTGGCGTAGGACTGATAATAGGGATTTTCGGTAAACTTTACGGCCGTCTGGCGGTGGCAATTGACGCACCAGCCCATAGACAATGGAGAATACTGCTTGACAACCTCCATCGCTTCAACGGGTCCATGGCAGGTTTGGCATTCCAGTTTGCCCACCGACACGTGCTGGGAATGGTTAAAATAAGCATGGTCGGGGAGGTTGTGAATACGAACCCACTCAATAGGGCCCTGGATTCTTGAGTCCTTGGTTTTTGGATCCGTCAAGGCTTCGACAATGCCTTCCCACTGTTCGTTTATCGTCCGTTCCCCGACCGGATCGAGCGAGCCTTTGTCGGTAATATAAATATCGGAGATCCACTTTTTGTAAATCTGTTCAATCTCCTCTTTGCTCAAGTCTTCGTAATTGGGAATATATTTATCGGTACTGGGATCGTACCCTACCGAGGCGAAGATCTTGGTCAATTCAGCAGTACCATAAGTAGAACCCACTTTAATGGCACGGTGGCAATTCATACATGTATTGGCGGCAGGAATAGAGGAGTGCTTGGAACGGCGGGCGCTGTCGTGGCAATACTGGCAATCGATCTTGTGCAGGCCGGCGTGCGTGGCATGGGAAAATTTGATGGGCTGCTGAGGTTCGTACCCTTGCTGGCGGCCCAGGGAAATGGCATTGTTGACGGTGGTGTAGCCTCCCAAGACAACCAAGGCAAAAATCACGAAGGCAATCACCCCTTTGCTGGTGAGAATTTGCGTCAGCGTCTTTGGTTTTTCAGGAACATTCCCTTCCTTAACCTGAAGCATATAATTCAGGCTGGAAAGAATGCGCGCCATGATTATAGCAAGTACCCCCAGGATCAGGGCAAGCAGCACATATAGCAGCGTATTATCCTTTTTGACAGGTTCTCCTCCTGCGGCGGCGGCAGGACCTGCTGCGGCAGGGGCGCAGCTTCCGTCGTAGGTACACTGAATGTAGGCCAGGATATTATCGATCTCTTGATCGGTGAGATTGAAATTGGTCATCACTGTGGGTTTCCACTGGTTCCACAGCTCGGTTGCCCTGGGGTGACCTGCAGCGATCTGGGCCTGAGAATTCCTGATCCACGCGTACAGATCCTCCTTAGGATAAGCAGCCCAGCGCTCCTGGGTGCCGCCCAATGCAGGCCCTGTCAGGTTGTCTTTCATGTTCTTGTTGTGGCACGTGGCGCAGTTGTTCTTGAACAACGTTTTACCGGCCTCGATATCTGCGGTAGCGGCGCCGTTATCCTGTGCGTGGAGCGCGGTTGCGCACCAAAGAAGGGTCGCAATAAATAAAAAACGGCTACTCAGAGACTTGTACCTCATTGGTTCATGTTTAGTAAATGCCAATTCGAACAGGGTGTTCGTGTCATTTTTTTGTCAGCGCAAATATATAACTGCAACCATATTTTTAACACATAAACTAAAAAAGGACACGCTATTTGGACTCGGTCTAAATAATTGTCATTTCAGTAAAATCATTGTTTGAATCCTTGAAGCCATTCCTACGCTGTCGATTCCGTTCCGCTGCAGGCTTAGGTCACACCGAGACCGGCGCAGGAATATGGGGCCATGGATCGTATCCTTCCAGTTCAATATCTTCAAATTCGAAAGCGAACAAATGGTTCACCGCCGGATTTAATTTAACCCGGGGCAACGGGCGCGGCGTGCGGCTAAGTTGGAGCTGCGTCTGTTCCAAATGGTTGTTATACAAGTGGGCATCGCCAAAGGTATGCACGAACGCCCCAGGTTTCAGTCCACATACCTGAGCCATCATCTGGGTGAGCAACGCATAGGAAGCAATGTTGAACGGCACGCCCAGGAACACATCCGCCGAACGCTGATAGAGCTGACAAGACAGCTTCCCCTCCGCAACGTAAAACTGGAACAACGCATGGCATGGAGGAAGGCCGGATTTGACCATCACCGGGATGTCTTTTGGGTTCCAGGCGCTGACGATCAACCGCCTGGAGTCGGGATTGCTCCGGATCTGCTCCACAACGCCGGCTATCTGGTCAACCCCTTCAAAATCGCGCCACTGCCTGCCGTAAACCGGCCCCAGGTCGCCCCAGGCCTGCGCAAAATCTTCCTCCTCCTTGATCCGTTCGATAAAAGCTTTCATCTGGTCTTTCCAACCTTGGCTATACTTGGGATAGATCTTCGCCAATCCATGCGCTTCAAGCCAGTGCTGGAAAGGCCAGTCGTTCCAGATGCCGACCCCGTTCCGGACCAGATAGCGGATGTTGGTGTCTCCGCGAAGGAACCACAACAACTCATGGACGATAGACTTGAAATGGAGTTTCTTGGTCGTCAGCAAAGGAAATCCTTCTTCCAGATCGAACCGCATCTGATACCCGAAGACGCTGACCGTGCCTGTGCCGGTACGGTCGTCTTTATGCACTCCCGTCTCAAGGATATGCCGCAACAAAGCATGATACTGGCGCATGAAAAGATTTTTCCGGGCTAAGCTAAGAAACCTGGCATAGAATACCAACCGCCCGGTCAAAAACCGCCAGGACAGGCGAAACCCTTTTTACGGTTCCTTGTTTCCATTACAAACCCAAAATCATGCGTATCCCGACCATCACCCTTTTATTATCCGTGCTATCGATCCTGCTCACCGCGCAGGAAGCCCCCTGGAAGTTAAAAAAATCTGCAGATGGAATAGAGGTATATTACCGCAGTTCTCCGAATTCGCCGATCAACGAACTTCGTATCAAAACCTCCATCCGGGCAGGAATGCCGGCTGTGCTATCCGTTATGCGGGATTTCTCCCGTTATCCGCAATGGATTTATAAATGTACCGAAGCAAGCCTGCTCGAAAAAGCCAGCGAACGCGAATTCATCTATTATGGCGTTATGGATTTCCCCTGGCCGCTGACCGACAGAGACTTCATTGCCAGAAGCCGGATGACAAAAGACCCGGGAACTGGTGTCGTTCATATCGAGGTAAGGGGGTTGCCGCAATATAAACCAATCATAAAAGACCGGATTCGGATCCCCGAAATGCGCTACCATTGGACACTGACCCCGGAAAAAGACATCGTTATGGTGGATTACCAACTTCGGTCCGATCCCGGAGGGGCCCTGCCCGCCTGGGTAATTAATCTGGGGCTCGACCAGGGGCCGGTTCAAACGATCAAAAACCTTCGCCAACGCGCGATGAAGTCTTCCTCCAATTTGGTTAACTTAGCGGCTATTGAAAACCGCGAAGAACCCAATCCTTAATCCCATGTCCTATTCAAGTATGTACGCCTGCGTTCAGGATTTGGAACGCCATAGCCAACTGGTACGTATCAGAGAAGAAGTCAGCCCCGATCTGGAAATGGCGGAAATTCACCGGAGGGTTTATGATGCCGAAGGTCCTGCTTTGTTATTTGAAAAGGTGAAAGGAAGTCCTTTTCCCGCTGTTTCAAATGTTTACGGAACCATTGAGCGCACCCGGTTTATTTTCCGGCACACGATGGAAAAAGTCCAGCGGGTGATCGAGCTCAAATCAGACCCTGCCAACCTGCTGCGCAACCCTTTTCGCTACGTTTCCTCCCCATTTACCGCGCTGAGTGCGTTGCCAATGCGCAGTTGGCGCACGCCCCCGGTCATGTATGGAACGACCCGGATCAGCCAGCTTCCTCAAATCAAATCCTGGCCTATGGACGGGGGGGCATTCATCACTTTGCCACAGGTCTTTACCTTACCGCCGGGGGAGCGCAATCTGATGAAATCCAATTTGGGCATGTACCGCATACAGATCTCCGGCAATGACTATATTCCCGACAGTGAAGTGGGCATGCACTATCAGATTCATCGTGGGATTGGCGTGCACCATACCCAGTACAACCAGAGCGATGTTCCGTTCCGTGCCTCCATTTTTGTGGGCGGCCCTCCGTCCCACGCATTCTCCGCTATAATGCCCCTGCCAGAAGGGCTCTCCGAGCTGACGTTTGCCGGTATGCTTGGAGGCAGGAGGTTCCGTTATGTTCGAAAAAACGGACACGTACTCTCTTCCGATGCCGATTTTGTCATCACCGGAACCATCCGGAAAGGCGAAAAAAAGCCGGAAGGGCCTTTTGGCGATCATTTGGGCTACTATTCTCTCACCCATGATTTTCCGGTCATGGAAGTGGAAAAGGTGTATCACCGGAAAAACGCCATCTGGCATTTCACGGTAGTTGGCCGGCCTCCGCAGGAGGATTCAAGTTTTGGTTACCTGATCCACGAATTGGTCAAAACGCTTACTCCGGGTGAGTTTCCTGGTATCAAAGAGATCCACGCCGTTGATGCGGCGGGCGTACACCCGCTCCTGCTTGCCATAGGCAGCGAGCGGTACATGCCTTTCCGGGAACGCCGCCCGGAGGAGATTCTCACCCAGGCCAACCGGATCCTGGGCTCCGGGCAAACTTCCCTGGCCAAGTTCCTCCTCATTGCGGCAGACGGAGACGCCCCCGGCCTGCACACCCACGACACACCCGGATTCTTCCGGCATGTGCTGGAACGGATCGATTGGCGCCGGGATCTTCATTTCCAAACCCAAACCACGATCGACACGCTCGATTACTCCGGCTCGGGCTGGAACGCGGGCTCTAAAGTCGTAATGGCTTGCTGCGGCCCAAAGCTTCGTGAACTGGCAGCGCAACTCCCGAATGGTTTTCAGTTACCGGAAGGGTTTTCCCAGCCGGAATTTGCGGCCCCTGGAATTTTAATGGTTACCGGGCCGGCTTTCTCCGGACCGGAGTCTTATTCTGCCCCGGAGCGCCTCGCTCAAAGCCTTAAAAACCTGAATTTGAACGGCATTCCCCTGATCGTGGTTTGCGACGACAGCCGCTTCGCTGCCGCAACCTATAACAATTTTTTGTGGGCGACCTTTACCCGGGCCAACCCTTCTCATGATATTTACGGAGTAAACGCGTTTACTACTTTCAAGCATTGGGGATGTACAGGCCCGCTGATTATTGACTCAAGGAAAAAGCCGCACCATGCGCCCGAACTGGAACCAGACCGGCAGGCGAAGGAAAAAGCAGACCGGTTTTTCCGCCGCGGCGGCGTACTCGAAAAGTGGGGTTAGGCTTATGGAAACAGGAAATCCATAGGAAATCAGAATATTTACCTACTTTTCGCGCGCTGGCGAATTTCCGTTCATTCTCCATCCCAACACATGTTTGCCTCCAAAAATTACCCGGAAGGGCTAAGCGCAGAAACTCTCGATGCCTACCTGGCCAATGGCTGGTACCGGATGGGACAAACTATTTTTACCACCCATTTTTTGTGTTTCGGAACCGAGTTTTACTCCGCCCTCTGGGTCCGGTTGCCTCTTGAAAACTACGTTTTCAGCAAAAGCCTTTCCAAAATTCTGCGCAAAAACCAGGCTCAGTTTCGCTGCGAATTCCGCCCTTTCCGGCTGGATCCGGAAAAAGAAAGACTATACCGGATCTACAGGGAACAATTCCCCGGAATGCTCGCTCCATCCCTTCGGGATGCGCTCCTGGATGGGGAAGAGCATAGTATTTACGACACCGTTGAATTTGCGGTGTACGACGGCCCTGAACTGATCGCTCTGAGCTTTTTTGATCTGGGCGCCGAAAGCATCTCCAGCATCATGGGCATTTATCATCCCGATTACCGGAAACAAAGCCTGGGCCTTTTTACGATGCTTATGGAGATTGTGTACGCGCAGAAGAACAACTACCGGTATTTTTACCCGGGATACGTCGTTCCAGGCTATCCCAGGTTTGACTACAAGCTGCGCATCGGGGAGGTACAATACCTCGACTTGCGGGGAAACGAATGGCTTTCCTACCGCGAATTGTCCGAGGAGGATATTCCAATCCGAAAAATGAAAAACCGGCTGGAAAGCCTGTCGGAAGCGCTCAACGAAAGGAGCATCCCTCACTTTTTGTATTTTTATCCTCTCTTTGAAGCCAATTTGTTCGGCTTCTGGAGGGTTCCTTTTTTCGACTACCCCATCCTTTTATACCTTAAGGCCAATGCAACCGGGACCAGCCATTTCATCGCGGTCTTCGATCCAAGAACCAGCCAATACCAGCTTTTGCTTTGCACCAACTTTGACGAAGTTCAGTTTTTCTTCCAGGACGCCTTTCATCCTGACGCATCAAATGACCAGTTCTTTCTGGAACTAATCCTCATCGAACAGGTACTCGAAACAGCTTCTGAACCCAAATCCATGGCTGAAGTGATCCATTCGTTGTTTAAAGCGAAAGGTAGGTTCTAATACTCCCCTGCGATAAGTTTTGCGCATCTTGCCTGGGCTGCGAAGGTAAAGTTCCGGCGGTTTAAACTTTGCGCAGCCAAATCCGTTGACCATCCTAAAACCGGCCCTCCATGAAAAAGGCTTATTATATAGCGGCAGCGGCTCTTTTCGCCGCGGCCTGCCAAACCTACCGCAGTCTTCCTGCCCCGGAATACCAGTCAACCTGGAAAACCAAGATAATTCCTTCAAGCCCTCAATTGGAGGGAGGAGACCCGGAAAAAGGGTGGAACTATCTGATCTACGGGGATTTTATTGGTTCCGGCGTGCCCTTTTCTCTGTTGGAAAAGCGGATATCCAAACGGCCTGACACCGTCCTTCAACGGCTGGGAGACAACGCTAACGTTCCTTACTCGCTCAACGTGTTCCCGGCAAAGAACGGAACCCTCGTGAGCAATGGCAACTGCTTCACTTGCCACGCGAGCGCGTTCAACGGCCAGGTTGTACTTGGGCTGGGGAATTCTTTTTCCGATTACCGCCGGAATCTCAAGCCGCTTGGCAAAGGCCTGCGCCTGGCCATGAAATTAACGTATGGCAAAACCTCCCCGGAATGGGAGGCTTTTGAAGATTTTGACCATTATTTTACCGCGATGGCGCCTCATATCCGGACCAATCAGCCGGGAGTCAACCCCGCGGCCCACCTGGCGGAGGCCTGCACCGCGTACCGGAATCCAGCCGACCTTACCTATACCGGGGCCCCGCTTTATCCGCTTCCAGAATATACGATTGCTACGGACGTCCCCCCCCTTTGGAATGTCCGTAAGAAAAACGCCCTTTATTACACGGCGGTGGGACGGGGAGACTTCTCCAAGCTACTTTTCCAGGCTTCGGTGCTGGGAATTCCGGACAGCGCAGCCGCCAGAAAAGCGGTAGAAAACTTCAAGGACGTCGTTGCCTGGTTGCGCGCCCTGGAGCCACCTGCTTTCCCCTACCCCACCGACCCCGGACTCGCGGCGGCGGGAAAAGTCCTTTTTGAAGGGCACTGCAGTACCTGCCATGGCACCTACGGGGAAAACGAGACCTACCCAAACAAAGTCGTCGCCTTGGGTGTGATCCGCACGGATCCTTATTACGCAACCTATGCCGTTCAGGCGCCCATCGTTTCCTGGTATAACCGGAGCTGGTTTGCCTCTTCTTTGCCTTATAGCCGGTTTGAACCGGAGGCAGGGTATATCGCGCCCCCGCTGGACGGAATTTGGGCAACCGCCCCCTACCTTCACAATGGATCGGTACCTACCCTCGAAGACCTCCTGAACAGCAGCCAGCGCCCCAAACGATGGGAACGAAGCGGCGACTCCCGGGATTACGATTACGAAAAGGTAGGATGGAAATACACGCCCAGAAAGCAAGGCGGCGGCAAGTGGACTTATGACACGACTATCCCTGGGTATGCCAATAGCGGGCATTATTTCGGAGATAAGCTCAGCGACGGCGAGCGGAAAGCGGTGATCGAATACCTTAAAACGCTCTGATCAAGACCATTTTCCGCCTCCCTGATTCCGGCAAAGGGTATGGATATCCGTATTGGCGCCAAATACTACCAGGATATCGCCCTCTTCGAACCGGGTTTCCGGCTTGACTACTCCTTCCGCCACATAGGCTACTTTATTTATCCCCAACAAGTTGCGTTTGAGGCGTTTGCGGATAACGGTAACGATATTCAGGTTGTAGTTTTTTCGCATGTCCACGTCAAGCACCGTTTTGCCCACAAAGGAATGCGGAAGTTCCAACTCAACCACCGAATGATTGGGATCGAGGTCAAAAGTTTCAATGGCGCTGCGCAGATTCAGTTTTTTGGCCAGGCGCTCGGCCGCATCCTGCTCCGGGTGAAGGATCTCATCGATCCCCATGGCCTCAAGCACCGTCTCGTGAGTGGGAGATATGGACCGGCTGATTACTCTCGGCACTCCCAGTGTTTTAAGATTCGCGGTCGTTAGAATAGATGCGCCTTCGTTTTCCCCGATCCCCACAATAGCCACATCGGTATCCCGAAGCGGCAGGCTCCGTAAGGCCACCAGATTGGTAGAATCCAGACAGATCGTATGCGTCACCTGGTCTTTTATCAGTTCCACCTTGTCGGGATTCTTATCGATGGCAATGACCTCGTGCCCCATTTCGGAGAGCTGCATCGACAATGATGCCCCAAAGTTTCCTATGCCAAAAATGATGATTTTCATGTACGGTTATCTTTTATAAGCAGATCAGTTGATCAGGACCGACTCCTGCGGATAGCGGTACGGCAAACTCTTGATCTGCCGCACCATGCCAATCAGCAAGTTGAGCGATCCTACCCTACCGACAAACATGACGAAAATAAGAACCAGCTTGCTGAAATCGGACAATTGCGGAGTAATCCCCAGACTCAGCCCCACCGTGCTGTATGCAGAAAACACCTCAAAGGCAATATGCATAAAATCCATCTTGGGTTCAACCGTGGTGATCAGCAAAATCCCGATGCCAATAACGATCAGCGACAGGCTTATGATGGCAAAAGCACGGTTGGTCGAATGCTGGGGGACTTCTCTGGACCCCAGTTCAATGCGGTTTTTTCCGGTAGCCGTGGTGAAGATATTCAGCGTAGCCAGGGCGAACGTGCTCGTTTTGATCCCACCCCCGGTAGACCCCGGCGACGCGCCGATCCACATCAGCAGAATGGTAATAATGACCGTTGGAACGGCCAGTTCCTGCATGTTCACGGTGTTGAAGCCGGCAGTGCGAGGGGTAACTGATCCAAATAACGAAATGACCAGTTTACCCCACCAGGTAGGGTGTTCTGCCAGCGTATGCTTTTGCTCCAGGATCAGGTACATCAAAACGCCAAATATGATTAATGCGCCGGTGGTGTATAGCACGATCTTGGTATTCAACGCCACCAGCCGGACGGTTTTGTGATATTTGGGAAGCCGAAGAACAAACCGGTTGTACCAGCTAAGGGTCTTGAACCGAATATATACAAAAATATTAAATATGATATTGAATCCAATCCCCCCGGTAATTAACAAAAAGGCCACGGCCAAATGTACGTTGTAACTGAAACGGAAAGGCCCTTCGTAAAGGCCGTTGGTCAAGGTGGAAAAACCTGCGTTGCAGAAGGCGGAAACCGCGTGGAAGAGTGAAAAAAACAGCTTTTCATCAAGCGAATCAAAATACCCCCGGGGAAGGTTGAAAAAAATAACCCCTGCTACGGCAAGTTCTATCCCAAGGGTAAATACGACAATTTTAATCGAAAGCTCCAGAAGCCCCCCCAGGTTTTCCGCGCTGAGAAAGTCCTTGATATGCAAGTCTTCCTGAAAAGAAGAGGACCCTTTAAAGAAATAGGCGAAAAAGGTGGTCAGCGTGAGGACGCCCAACCCGCCTAATTGAATCAAACCAAGGATAATCCAGTGCCCCATCTGGGTGAAATACGTCCCCGTATCCACCACGGTAAGGCCAGTTACGCTGACTGCGCTGGTTGCGGTGAATAAGGCATCCAGAATAGAAATTCCATACACAGTAGCATTGGGCAATTTCAACAGGACCGTTCCCATGATGATTAAAACGGCAAAGCTGGAGGCAAAAACGAACGCCGGCGAAAAGGCCCGGGTGTACAACCTGCTGATGTAAATGGTAAACTCAAAGATCAGCAACAGCAGCACGTTCAGAAAGAAAAGGATCTCAAACTGGACGATGGCCCCAAACAGCGTAACCGGCTCCAAAAGCCAGGCTATCAGAATGATCAGAAAGGTAATTACAGGAAGAACAAGTCTGAGGATGTTCAGAAGATGGCTCTTCTCCCTGGGAGAAAAAACCCGGTACAACTCAAACCCGGTAAAAAAAATGGTACTGAAGAGGTACCCTAGAAGAACCCACCGTTGATGTTGCGGACCCTGGTCATACCCGAAATCATATACCAACAGGATGAACGACGCTAAAGTAAGCAATTTGTATATCCGGCCAATCATGCGGCTTTGAACTCCTCCTCTGGTAACTGAGAAATTCAAAAACAGGGGGTAAAGTTATACACTTTCTCCTCACTGCGTCAAGCATTTCAGGGCTTTTTTTCACCCGCACGGCCCTGCAATCAGGGCCGGAGCATGCAGGGAACGCCGTCGGGAGGCAGCACAGGACCCCGGAGCCGTTGAAGGATCACCAGAAACTTTTCCCGGTTTAATTGGTACTGCTGGATGAGGTCGGACAATTCTTTCGGAGGCAGCATATTGAAATCGCGGGAAAAAATCCGGACATATGAATTGGACAATTTGAGCAACTCTTCCCGGTCTTGTTTTACCGATTCCTGAATGACGGGAGAAACGCCCACTGAATCAGCAGCAGCTTTCAAAAATTGGTCCAGGGCCTGCAGCACCTCGTCGAAGCATTCCAACTGCGCATAATATTCGACCGAGTAATCCCGGAACTTGCGAAGGTTTTGCTCATGGGTGGCATTTTCAATCGCTGCAATCCGATCTCCTACCCGCTTGGCGCAGGTTTGGCAAAGCGGATATACTTTGGATGCCTGACTCAAAAGCCATTCCTTTTTTTCTTCCACCGGCATGCCATCTTTAGGCTGGAACGCCGTTTCAAAAAGCGCATTTTCCAGATCCTCAAGCTTTCTGGCAGTAAGTGAATAACTGCTCAGCGTTTCGATTTCCTTCGGGAGCTTCCCCTGGATCTCCATTTGCCGGACCCTGTCCCTGTAAAAATCCAACAGTTCGATATCGCTGTAAAGGGTTTTGGCGCCGGCTTGCTGAGGAAGATAATTTCCTGGGTGGTTGATCAGGTATTGCACCACTTCTTTACCTTTTTCCAGCAGTTCGGTACCAAACCAAAGATCTACATCGTTCATCACGTTGGAATACAAGCGAATATATTTATCTCTCGTGGAAGGATCCTGCTTGCTCAATTTGACCGTTTCCTGGTTTTTCAGGTTCCTGATCTCGTAATACAGGTCAATGATGCGGGAATAGGCAAGCCAATCCGTGTACTTGGAATTCAGGCTGGACTGGAACAGATCGATCTGTTTTCTCAGCTCTACTGCCAACTTGAGCGTTTCCAGAAATTCCTTCTCCACCTCCTTCTTATTTGGATTCTGGATCTTCCGGAAGTCCTTGGCTTTCTTATCGATATAGGACTGGTTGTACACCATTTCGGAGTGATCGGTGTTGTACTCCGATTTGGTGTTGATCACCAGAAAATAAGGAGTCGAGATATTATTGACCAGTTTACGGAGGTCATCGGTCTTTTGAGGGCTAGCGCCCTGAAAATATTTGGAGCGCGGAGGCTTGTCCACATCCCAGTGAATCCGGTAAAGGGTGGCGGAAACCACCCGTTCCTCGTACAACGCGCTGAGTTCTTTGGAGAGCAGCTTGATAAAAAATTCGCTGGTGATTTTCTGAGGGTCATTGACCTGTTCCATTGACCGCAGGCCTTTATCGATTTGCGGGATAATCTGTTCGGTAAGCGCCAGAAAAGGGCCGGCCAGGGAAGTTTTCAGCAGGTTGGTGGCCGTTTTGCCCAGTTCGACGGAAATCTCCGCTGTTTTTTTCCAAAACTCGCTGGCTGTGTTGGTCTTGATCGCCTCGAATTTCACCTTAGCTACGATGTCGCCGTCTTTGAGGACCTCATCCGGAATGTTCTCCAGAAAACGCCCTCCATACTCCATAAGCCTGGAACTGGTAGCCGGGTTTCGCATATCGTGGATCATCAGCGGCACCGTCAGCACATTCCCTTCCTGTACAGGGTCTTTAATCGTAACGGCGAGGTACATATACTGGGGATAATCGCCTTTCTTTAATCCTACTTCCTTGCGCTCCTTACTCTGCAGCCCCTCCCCTTCGAATACCCGCTGCAGGCTTTGCCCATTGACAAGGTATAAATACGAGGAGTTTAGATTAAAATCAGAAGAGGGTAAGCTGGGGGTTATCCAGGTTTCAACCTCCGTGGCGACGATGGCGTACTGCCCAAAGGCAAGATAGCCAGGCCATACTACGGCTGCAACCAAAGCGCCCCAATGGATTCTGTTCAACGGTTTCCACAAATTGCCTTTCATGTGCCGGTCGACGTTTTTAGGGGACTTTGGAGCGGTTTGGGAGTGGGGAGCAGGGGGGAGCAGGGGGCAGAGAGCAGGGAGCAAGCAACCTTCCATTCAATTCCTGGCGTCCAAAGTCCAAATGTTGAAAACTAAAATATATTAAAAACAAATATTAAAAAATACTTTTTCAGCGGTCCTTTTTTTCTGAAAGCCTTTTTGGAAAAAGCGCGTAGAATATAGTTCTGGCAAACAGGCGTATAAGCAGGAGCCAGGGAGTTCCATGCGCCAGCAGATCGGCCAGATCCTTCGCCTGCATCCCTCTTGCGCCGCTGCCTACCCAACGGAGCTTGCTCAATATATGGGGCTCGGGATAATATGGCGCCAGCCCGAGGGTAAGGCAAGCGAGAAGAACAAACTTCCAGTCGTTGAGGACTGCTTTCAAATTTTGTGGTTTATTCTCCATACAAGGCAATTGGTTTACGCCGTACCTTGTAAGACCAAAAGGAATGAAACTTAAGCCATGCAAACAACCTTTAACGGGCAATCTCCAATAATTGTCGTTTTGGACGGGCACACGCTCAATCCCGGAGACCTGTCCTGGGCGCCGCTCCGTCTGCTTGGGGAGACCCATGTTTACGACCGCAGCACCCCTTCCGAAATTATCGAACGCGCAAAGGATGCAAATATTATTTTGGTAAACAAGATCCCTGTCAGCAGGGAAATACTACTTCAGCTTCCCAGGCTGAAATGCATCTGCGTTACGGCCACAGGCTTCAATAACATCGACCTTCAGGCGGCTTCCGAACGGGGAATCACCGTATGCAATGTACTCGGCTATGGCACCTCCTCCGTTGCCCAGCACGTTTTTGCCTTATTGCTGGAGTGCAGCAACCATGTTGCCCTGCACAGCGAAAGCGTCAAACACGGGGACTGGTCCCGCCAGCCGGATTTCTGCTACTGGAAATCCCCGATCTTCGAACTCCAGGGTAAAACCATGGGAATTTACGGGTTCGGGAGGATAGGCCAGAAAGTTGCCGCTATTGCCCTGGCTTTTGGCATGCGCGTCCTGGCAACGCACAAACACCCAGAACGCGATGCCCGTACCGGAGTGACGTTCGTAAGCTTGCCGGACTTGTTTGCTGCCAGCGACGTTGTCAGCCTGAACGCCCCGCTCACTGCTGAAAACCGCGGCATCGTAAACCTGGATCTCCTCCGCCGCATGAAAAGTACTTCCATTCTGATCAACACCGGCCGGGGAGAACTCATCGTTGAGGAAGATCTGGAAGCGGCGCTACGCTCCGGCAGGCCCGCTGTCGCCGCCCTGGACGTCCTGCGCGCCGAACCTCCCCCGCTGGACCATCCGCTCTTCGAACTTCCCAATTGCCTGATCACCCCCCATCTCGCATGGGCCGGAAGGGAAGCCCGCATGCGCCTCCTGGAAATGACCGTAGAAAATGTCCAGGCCTTCCTGCAGGGAGCGCCGCAGAATATGGTGAATTGAGAGGAGGGAGGAGGGAGCAGAGATAACTCCATGCTTCCTGCTTCCTAATCCCTGCTCCCTAAAATCAATCCAGCTTCGGAATCCGCAACACCTGCCCCGGGTAGATGAGGTCGGGATCTTTGAGCATGGGCTTATTTGCTTCAAAGATTACGGGATACTTCATAGCGTTGCCATAGTACTGTTTGGCAATTTTGGACAAGGAATCCCCTTTTTTCACTTCGTAGAAGTCGGCTTCAGGTTCGGGAACGGCGACCGTCATGCGGTCGTCGACACACTCGACATCCTCCACGTTGCCCACAGTGAGGATCACCTTTTCTTTGTTGGCCTGGGAGTCCACTTCGCCAAATACGATGACAGTGCCGCCATCGATATCCACGTGAAAATCTTTGATCTCGATGCCCAGGGTGGATACGGCCGCTTTGAGCTCATTGACATTGGCTTCTTTGATTTCAATGCGTTCCTGCTCCGTTTTGGCTTCGGCGGTTTTGCGTTTGAATAGCTTGGCGCCCGCATTTTTCAGGAAAGAAAACAGTCCCATAGTTTTGTTTTTAGGTTTGAGGGAAAATCTTTCCGTAAGATAGTCCCTCCAAGGCAAACCGCCAAGGAGAATCCGGGGCTTTTTCCGTTTATTTCCGCAGCTCATTTTCCAATAAGGACGGACTTCTTTCGGCCTTCAAAACGCTTCATTTTGAAAATGGGACGCAAATACCTATACAATTCCTCAAAACACTTATATTTGCGCAGTTTTTTAAAAAATAAAAGTTACTCAGAAAAGCGGAAGCTATGCAAGGTAAAGGAGTTGTAAGGTTTTTCCTCGTGGTAATGGTTTTGGTGACGTTGGTGCAGTTTATGCTGACCATTCCCACCACACGGGAAGAGAAAAAGGCGGAAGCCTACGCTCAGTCGGTCAGCAAGAATGCGCCTGCCGATCAGCGCAATGCGGTGTACAAAGCAGCCCGCACCAAATATCTGGATTCCATTTCCAGCAAGACCATTCTTTCCATTCCGCTCCTGAAGAGCTATACGTATCAGGATCTGAAAGGCAGTCAGCTCGCTCTGGGGCTTGACCTCAAGGGGGGTATGAGCGTCGTGTTGCAGGTGGACCTGAAGGAATTCATCCTTTCTCTGTCGAACAACAGCAAAGATCCTGCGTTTTTGGCGGCTCTGGAGCGCGCCAGCAAAGACCAGGCCAACGCCTCAACGGATTACATTACCCTGTTCGCCACTGCGTTCCGGGAAGTTGGCGGCGGCCAGCCGCTGGCGCCGATCTTTTCCCGCAACGAAGCGCTTCGGGAGGAAATCACCTTCGAGTCGTCGGACGGCGAAGTTGTCCGCCTGCTCCGTCAAAAGGCCAATGAAACCGTAGGCCGCACCTTCGAATTGCTCAAGCAGCGGATCGACAAGCTCGGCGTTACGCAGCCCAACGTGTCCCTGGATGCCGCCCGCGACCTCATTATCGTCGAGTTGCCCGGTATCGACAACCCCGAGCGCGCCCGTACGTTCCTTCAGGCAGCCGCCAAACTGGAATTCTGGGATGTGTACCGGATTACCGACCCCGTCAACCCCAACAACCCTTCCGGCTCAACCATCCAGCAAGCTTTTGTGGATGCGAACGCCACCCTGGCGCGCACTCTCGGCCTCGGCGAGATCAAACAAGAGATCCTTCGCATCGACACCAGCTACGCGACGGATAGCCTGGGCAACGTCGACAGCAGCCAGATCGCCAAACTCGATACCGTCTACAGCCCCTTCAACACAAACCAGGGCCCGCTGTTCGATATCTTTACCCTTAACGGCGCCAACACCGCCGCCAGCTACGGCCTGGCCGTCATGGGCGTCGCCGACCGCAATCAGAAAGACTATATCGACACCCTCCTCAACCGCGAGGAAGTGCGCGCCCTCTTCCCACGCGACCTGACCTTCCACTGGTCGCGCGACCCCCTGCCCGACGTCAAAACCCGCAAGCCAACTACCCTGTACCAGCTCCACGCTATCCGGCATGAAGGAGGCCGTATCGACGCCAAACTCACCGGCGATAACGTGACCCGCGCCGGCGCCGACCCCGACCCCAACACCGGCCAGACTGTCGTCGTTCTGGGAATGGACAACGAAGGCGCCCGCGTCTGGAAAGATATGACCACCAAAGCGGCTGCCGACAACAACCGCGAGGTAGCGATAACCCTCGACGGCGAAGTCGTTTCCTGCCCTGGAGTTAACGAGCCCATCCCAAGTGGAAACACCCAGATCCAGGGCAACTTCACCCTTCAGGAAGCCCAGGACCTGGCCAGCATCCTCGAAGTAGGTAAGCTCCCGGCGGAGACCCGCATCATCCAGGAAGCCCTCGTGGGCCCATCCCTTGGTCAGGAGAACATCAACAAGAGTATGCTCTCGCTGATCCTTTCCTTCCTGACGGTCTCCGGGTTTATGGTACTGTACTACGGGAGTGCCGGTTTTGTTGCCGTACTAGCGCTGATCCTCAACCTCTTTTTTATCATCGGGGCATTATCTTCCTTTGGCACGGTACTCACCCTTCCTGGTATTGCCGGTATCGTGCTCACGATCGGTATGGCCGTAGACGCCAACGTAATTATCTTTGAGCGTATCAGGGAAGAGATTCGGGCAGGAAAAAGTTTACTCACCTCGATTGTGGAAGGGTTCAAGCATTCCTATTCCGCTATTATTGACGGCAACGTAACTACCTTGCTCACGGGGGCAGTGCTTGCTTACTTTGGCCTGGGCCCCATCAAAGGGTTTGCCGTAGTGCTTATTATCGGTATTATTTTCTCCTTATTCACCGCCGTACTTGTCAGCCGCATGATCATGGACTGGAGGACAGCTAAGGGTAAGGAGTTTACCTTCTTCCGCGGGTTCTCAAAAAACGTACTCGCACATGCGAACTACGACTGGATGGGAATGCGCAAGTACGCCTACGCTATTTCAGGTACCCTCCTGGTCGCCAGTATCGTATCCATAGCCGTTCGCGGATTTGAACTTGGGGTAGACTTTAAAGGAGGATATTCTTTTAACGTGACCTTTGAAAAAGGGGCTAATGTCAACGTGGCCCAGTTGCGCAGCGCGCTGCGCACGGCCTTTGAAGGCAACAACCCCATTGTCAAAGCAGTGGACACAGAGAACACTTTTAACGTCGTGACCAGTTACCTGATCAACGACACCGGGGAAGACGCTCAGGATCGCGTGCTGGAAAAACTTTACGAAGGCGTTGTGCAAGCTTCCGGCAATGAAATCAATAAAACCTCTTTCCTGGACCCCGACGGAGAAGGTACGCACATCACTTCCTCTACCAAAGTTGGGCCTACCATCGCCGACGATATCAAGAAAAGTGCCTTCATCGCAGGGGGTCTGGCTTTGCTGGTCATCTTTATTTACATCTTTATCCGGTTTAGCAAAGCATCCTTTAGCTTGGGCGGCGTTGTGGCGTTGTTCCACGATTCCCTTATTACCCTTGGCATGTTTTCGCTCTTCCGGGGCATTGTCCCATTCTCTCTCGAAATTGACCAGGCATTTATTGCCGCTATTCTGACCGTGATCGGTTACTCCATCAACGATACGGTGATCGTTTACGACCGGGTGAGGGAACATTTGCACCTTTATCCTAACAAAGACAAATCAGAGCTTATCAACGGCGCCATCAACAGCACCCTTGGCCGGACGTTGATCACTGGTCTGACTACCTTATTCAGCGTATTTATTCTGTTCTTCTTTGGAGGCGCCAGCATCAAAGGCTTTGCATTTGCCTTGCTGATCGGTATTGGCTTTGGAACGTATTCTTCTGTGTTCGTCGCCTCCTCGCTGGTACATGACTTCGTTAAGGGAGACCGGATCTCTTCTTCAGCCAAAGTCACCACTACTCCAGGCAAGGGCAAAGGCTTTTCCTCCAAAGCCCTGCAGAAGTAACTAGCCAGGAAATAAAATAATCTGCTAAACGCACGCCAAAAGGGTTGGATCCAGCAAATGGGTTCAGCCCTTTTTTAGTTTTCGCCCCATCCCTGCTCCCTGCTACCTAATCTCTCCAACCCCTCCAAAAACCGAAAACCCCATTCCTGCGTTTAGAGAAGAAACGGGCGTACCTTAGCGCCAATCAATTCGTAACTTATGATGCGGTGGGTTTCTCTCCTGTCTCTTCTCCTGCTGGCGGTATCCTTTCATCAGGGGTATAGCCAGAAAATAACAGACGGCCAAACGGCTTTTGAACGCAAACAATACCATACCGCCATACCCTTGCTCAGTAAGTCCTACGAAAAAGCGCCAACCCGGCTGGAAAAAGGAAAAATCGCATTTAAACTGGCGGAATGCTACCGGATTCTGACCCGCGACGAACAGGCGGCTGACTGGTACCTGAAAGCCTATGACAACCAGTTCGGCGTAGATGCGCTCAGGGAACTGGCATTCTGCTATAAACGCCTGGAACGCTACGACGAGGCCAAAGAAACCTTCAAAAACCTGGGCATTGAAATCGGAAGCCCATATGAATACCGCAGGGAAATAAACGCCTGCGACATTGCCCTTGGCTGGAAAAAAATCCAGACCCCGGAATTCCGCGTACGCCTTTTAGATTTCAATACCCAGGCCGCAGAGTACGCCCCTTCTCTTTACAAAGACAACGAACTCGTTTTCACCTCCGACCGCTCTTCCAGCACCGGCGATGATACCTACGGCTGGACCGGCAATAAATTTTCCGACCTCTTTGTCGTAAACCTCGAAAACCAAACCGTCCGGAATTTCAGCCAACCCTGGAACTCAACCGACAACGAGGGCGTCATTTCTTTTACCGCCGATTTTCAGGAAGCTTATTTTACCCGTTGCTCCGGCGGGAAGAAAGAAGACGCTTTTTGCCGGATCATGGTCAGCACTTTTCGCAACAATGCCTGGTCTGCCCCCAAACCCCTGGAGTTTCAGGAGCCGAACATCAATTACGGCCATCCCAGCATATCAGAAGATGGCAAAAGATTATATTTCTCCTGTAACCATCCCGACGGTTGGGGGGGGTACGATATCTACGTAAGCGAACGGACAGAGGAAGGCTGGGCCCCGCCAAAAGTACTCAGCCGCACCGTTAATACCATAGGGAATGAACAATTCCCCTATGTCGACGGGGACACACTGTATTTCTCTTCCGATTTCCACCCCGGGATGGGCGGGTTAGACATTTTTCGCACGTACCGGATGAAAACGGGGGATTGGGCGCCCGCCTTCAATTTAAAGCCGCCGGTCAACTCCGGAGGAGATGATTTCGGTTTCCTCATTTACCCCCAGGCTCCCCTCAAAGAAGGGATTCTGCAAACCGGTTTCTTTACCTCCAACAGAGGTAACGGCGCCGGTAATGACGACCTGTACCAGTTTGAATTATTGCCGCTTCCCCCTGCCCCACCCCAACCGGTAACCCCTCCGGTTACATCTGCCCCCCGCATGCGGCTGGACGTCATCGTCCTTGAAAAAATCTTCGCCGACCCGTCCAACCCGAACAGCAAGGTGCTTGGCAGAAAACCCATTCCTGGCGCCCAGTTGGAAATCCGCGATGGAAAAGTCCCCAAAACCGTAGCTGTCAACGAAGAAGGGTCCTATTCTATACCTCTTACTGAAGCAACAGATTACCAGTTCCTCGCTTCTAAGGAGAACTACCTGAACAGCGCCAGCCGCTTTACCACCAAAGGTATCGGGCTGTCGCCCGGTCAACAGGAACAGGTGTTCGAACTGGAAATCGTGCTGGACAAAATCTTCCTGAATAAGGAAATCACCCTGGAAAACATATACTACGACTTTGACAAATGGGATATCCGCGACGATGCCAAACCCACCCTGGATGCCCTCGCGGAAAACCTTCGTCTCAATCCGGGTATCCGGATCCAACTCGCGTCCCATACCGATTGCAGGGGCAATGATAATTACAACCTGGACCTCTCCCAAAAGCGCGCCCAATCGGCGGTAGACTACCTGATCGCAGCGGGTATTGATCCAACCAGGCTTCAGGCCCGGGGTTTCGGGGAAACTCAGCCGGCAGTTACCTGTGTTTGCGCCCGATGCACCGAAGAGGAACACCAGGCCAACCGAAGAACGACCTTTGCCATCATTGAGTAATCTCACTACTCGCGGCCAACCAGCAAAGGGCTGCTCCACACCAGCACTCCAGCGCTCCTCAGGCTTAGCGTATACCACCCCTCCGGCAAACGGTCAACCGGTATTTCACGGATAATTTTGGCGGATTTGGGTAAAGCCCCGCGCGCGGCTTCTCTGCCAAAAACATCCAGGAGGCGCCATTCCATCGCCGGAAGAGGATTGATTAAATCCAATTCCCAACGAATCGCAGTACTCGCCGGATTGGGATAAAGCCGGGCTTCCCGGACCCACTGATTTGGCCTGACCGTTGTAGGAACCACCCGCACAGAGTCCATGCCGCTGCAAAACCGGCTATCGGATACATTCAGGACATAAACCCCCGCCGGAATGGAATCCAGCAAAGATGTCGTATCTCCGGTATTCCATGCGTATCGGTAAGGCGGGGTTCCTCCGGCGACCAAAGCCTGGACTGAGCCATCCGGGATATTTCCCGACGGCGGCTTGACTGCAAAACTCAATTGCACCGGCGGCGTCTCCGGAAGGGAGAACGAAAAGGTGCGAGCGCACCGGTTGCTGTCCGTAACCATCAATGAATAGCTGCCTTTTGGCATGCCCATAATTCCTTGCGTAACCCCCAATTGCTTCCCTGCTCCGTCTCGCCACAACAAACTATAAGGAGGAAGCCCTCCCTGCAGCATTACGGCAATGGACCCATCGGATCGATTCAGGCAACTGGCAGGGACTATCGTTTCTGCGACAAGGATTTTTTCAGCCGGTTCCGGTACCGTAATCAATGGAAAAGCTGTCCGGCAACTGTCCGAATCAACGACTACCAGCTCATAAACCCCTGCTTTGGCCCTGGAAAGAACCGCCGTTCCCAACGCTCCATTCCAAAAGATCCGGTAAGGCGCTCTTCCCCCTGAAAGGACAACCTGAATGACGCCTGTGGAATCGCCTTTGCACAACACCGGATTAACGGTAACCTGATCCAGCCTAAGGGCGGATTTGGAAGGGATGGTCACGGCGGCAAGGGTATCGCTGCACAGGCGGGCATCCGTGACGACCAGGCGGTACGTTCCACTCCGGAAAGACACCAGATCTTCTGTTGTCGCCACTTCACGGCCGGTGGCTGCGTCAAACCAGTTAAAGGCATATGGATGGGTACCCCCGCTTGCCGTGACATAGATCGCGCCCGTATTTGTGCCGGAACATGCCACCGTTTTTATGCTGTCCCGCCGAACGCTCAACAACGACGGTTCCCGGATGGGTTTGAGCGCTGATTGCACCTGACACCCCTGCCCGTCTGAAACCACGACATAGTATTTGCTGTCCGGCCCTAATCCGCCTAACGTATAAACCGGTTCATTGGTCTTGACGATCGCGGATGTCCCTCCAAAAAAATAAGTATAGGGAGGAGTTCCTCCGGAAACAGAGGCCGAAAGCCGCCCGTCCCGTTCGCCGAAACAACTTACATCCAGAGCTTGGAAGTTTAAAAGCGAGAGCGGTTTCCCTCTATCCCGAACCTTCGCCGAAGCATAGACCTTTTGGCACCCGTTGCCATCGAGAACAGCCAGGAAATAATCGCCGGGAGGAACATTGTTCAACACCGGATCGCTTTTGCCATTACTCCACTTAAGCGTATATGGAGGGGCGCCGCCGGTTACTGCCGCTTTAAGTTGATTCGTCGTATCTCCCAGGCAGATATTGCCGATCTGGACATCGACACCTATTTCGATGGGTTTTGGTTCGGTGAGGCGAAAAACGGCATTCAACGGGCATCCTTTTTGATCCTGGATAAAGACCTGATACGACCCGGCTTTGAGATTATATACCGAAGCCGTTTGGGCATTGGTCCCTTTCCACTGGTAGGAATACGGAGGAACCCCTCCGCTTACCGCCAACTCCAGGAATCCCGTGCTGTCACCCTGGCACACAATCTCCCCCTGAGCGACCAACTCATAGCGCAAAGGAGGAGGCCCTGCCAACGGCAGGCTGTCGAGAACCAGTTGGCAACCTGCACCATCCTCAACCGACACGCTGTAGATTCCTTCAAGCAGCCCTTTACGGTCTTTTTCCCTTGATCCATTTTCCCAAACATACTTCAAGGGAGGATAAGTTGCTTGCAGGGGTTGCAGCGAAATCAAACCATCCCCACCTCCAGCACAGGAGGGAGGAATAGAGGTTACGCCAATCCGAATCGGATCCTCGGCCGCTCTAAGTTGAAAAACCGTATCATACCGGCAACCTTCCGAATCGACCACCCGAACGGCATAAGCCCCTTCCGGAACACCCTGGAGAACTGCCGTTGTATCCCCGTTCATCCACTCGAACTTGAAAGGTCCGCTGCCCACAGGCAAAAGTTCTATGACGCCGTCTGAACGCCCGCTACACAAGGGTGGGGCTATGCTTGCATTCCACTCCAGACGGGATAAGGTTTCAACATTGATCCATGCCGTATCGGAGACACATCCGTTCGCATCCCGGGCAATTACCCAAAAGACACCCACCCCAACGCGATCCAACCGGCTTGCCGCCGATCCGGTGTTCCAGGAATACAGGTAAGGCCCTGTACCTCCGGAAAGCCTGGCTTCCAGGATGCCAGAGGTATCTCCCTGACACCGGGGAGGTTGTATCTGGACAATGGAAACGGATAACGCATCTGGTTCCTGAATGCTGAAAGTCCTGACTGCCGTACACCGGTTGAAGTCCGTAATGCTCAGGGTATAGGATCCTTTCCCCAATTCTGTCCGGAAAGGGGCTAAACTACCGTCGTTCCACCTCCATTGGTAGGGAGGAACCCCTCCCTGCCCGGAAACCAGGACCGCGCCGTTTGCCTCCCCCTTACAGCGAATATCCGAAAGGGAATCCTGTTGAATAGCCAAGGGGGCCGGAGCGGGCGCCAGAATAGACTGCACCAGCGCGCATCCATCCACATCGGTGACGGTTACGGTATAGGTCCCGGGCAGTATCCCCTGAAGGTCTTTCAATAAAAACCCATTGCTCCAACGATATTGGTATCCTCCGGCGCCGCCAAAAACAGAAAGACGGATAGCGGCATCCCGCGTATTATGACAGGATGCCGGACTGGTTTCCGCAAGGATCTTCAGGGGGGGCGCCTCCGGGACAAGCAAATCGGTTAGCACCGTGACGCAGCCATTCTCTGAAATCGTTACCGAATAAAGCCCGCCGGCAAGATTTTCGGCGCAAGCCGTGGTGTCCCCGGTGCTCCATAAAAACGAAGGCCGCCCGCCACCGGTTAATTGGATGCAAATCGAACCGGTGGCTTCTCCAGCGCATTTAACCGGCTGTATAACTATATCCCTGACCCCCGCTGCCGGACCGTTAACGATGGCCGCAGGCATAATAAAGGCGCAGTTCTCATTGGAACTGTCGGTAATAGTAACCCGGTAGGCCCCCTGAGCTAATCCGCCAAGAATAAATGGGACCGTGGCCACATTCAGGCTGTCTCCTGCCAGTCCCTGACTTCCTTCCCAACGGTAGCTGAACGGAGGAACCCCATCAAGCGGCGTCAGAATAATTTGTCCGTTAGCGGTATTACATGAATTCACATCAATTAACTGCCGCCGGAGCGAATCTATGCTGCTGATCGTAAAGACCAACAGGCTGTCTGTAGCGACGCACCCCAGGGAATCCGTCACGCGGACAGAATAATGCAAGCGCCTACCCGGTTCAGAACCTGCCACGGCCTTCGTCTGAGGGCTTTCCGATCCATTGCTCCAAACATACCGGTACCCACCTGCGCCCCCGGAAGATACAACCTGAATATCTCTTAGCGACCCTGTGCAAAGGGAAAAGGAATCTGAAGGAAGAAACTTTAAGGAAGGCGGTTGGCGTTTGACCAAAACAAACGTATCGGAATCGGCACATCCATCCGGGCTGGTCAGCAAAAAGGCATAGGTCTGATTTTCTGAAGGTTGTACGATCGTGGACGGCAATTTATTCAAAGGAGTCGCCGGCAAACCCGAATGAAACGATGCCGTAGCGCCGGTCAAATGGGCATCCTGAATCACCAGTCCACCAAGATCAAAAGGCGTTCCGGGGCAAAATCCGGGCGTCTCATCAAGGCTTCCTTCCGGCAAGGGGTTAACGACAACCACCGCTTCGGCTCGTTGGGAGGAAAAGCACCTGAACTGCGCATCCACAGCTTCCGCATAGAAATGGTACACTTTCTTTTGCCCCTCCAGAGAAGCGGGAACATCCGGATAGAAAACCTCCGAGACGGCGATCCCGTCGCCCCCAACCGGCTGAGCATACCACAAAACAAAATCTCCCAGCACTGGAAAAGCTTTCAACACGGGCAAATCCCCAGAACATATCGTATCGCTAATAACCAATGGAGGCGGTAAAACGATGTCGTCTTCCATGCCGTTGCAGTTGTTGTCAATACCATCACAGGGGACTTCGGCCATGGAGGGGTTAACCCCCGCATCCTGATCGTTGCAATCTCCAGGTTGAGAAACGTATCCGGCGGGAGGATTCTCTGCACACGACCAAATCCGGCGTTCCGGATTTCCATAACCGTCCCCATCTACATCCGCATAAAAAGCAACGGAAGCAGGGCCAAGGTATATCGAACCGTGAATGGCGATCCGGTCGAGCGCGATGTCTCCCAAAGGGCCGTTGCCTTTTTTTCCGGTAAACCGGAATTGCAGGATAGCCCCGTCGGGGTATGCGCTAAGAGACAGGTACGCTTTATGCCAGGCATCTCCCTTGTCCCCGGACCGCTGCCAAAGGGAGTCCCACCGGACCCCATCCTGAGAAACTTCCAGTCTTAACGAACCGGTATTTGGCCCCCACATGTGGTAATAAAACGAAAAATGGCAGGCATCCGAACCCCGTTTTTGTAACTCAAAACAACCTGAACTCAGGATGGCCTCCCCCTGGCATTGGTTGCCGCTAGCCTCCAGGTAAACGTATTTCCCCGATCCGGCAACCCCGGAGGAAGGGCCAGTCCCTTGGGTTGGCGTTTTACCGCTATACAGAATCCAGTCAAAGGCGCCTTGCGCATCGTTTTTCCAAATCCCTTCCCAAGAGCATTCCGCCCCGCAAACGGGGCTACAAGTATTCCCTGCCTGGTCGAACTCCTCCGCAACAGAAGGTCCGGGAGGAAGGCAGGCAGTACGGATCTGCAACGGACAGGAGTTACCGGAAAGCCTGCCGGGCCCGCATGTTTTTCGCAAATAAATGTCGTAATCCGAGTCTGGTAAAAGTCCGGTCAGGGTAAAAGGCGGACATCCTGCCTGAACCACGTTCCCCTGGGGCCCCGGACTGCTTCCCTGACCGGGTTGAAAGCCTCTTGGCCCGTATTCCAGATAGGTTTGTACCCCGGAACAGCCGCCGGCCGGAAACCATTCCAGCACAACGGAGGTCGTATCTTGCCCCAGCATCTGTATGCTGGCAACCGGCAAACAAGCGATAGGTTCAAAAACCAATTCAACAAAATGCAGCCGCCCGGAGTCCTGTTCAGTGTCGTCGCAAATCAACAAAGTCCAGTCTCCTACCGGGTTGGTGATGCTGTCATTAAATGCAAAGAAACTCTCCTGAGGAAGGTAAGGCTTCGAGATGTACGGAGCGCCGGTTGGAGGGATGGGGTCGCACGACGCCATGGAGAATGTGGCGAAGGTAGAACAGTCGCGGAAAGCCGGAACCCCGTAGTCGTTCTCCCCGCCGCCGTTATCAGCGGTAATGAGGGCTGATTTCCCCCCCGGCGAAACCAGCCGGATCTCCAGATCTGCCGCCCAGGTATGCTGAACGATCAAACGGACTTCCTTCAAATAAACATCTACTCCCAGAACGGTTCCCGGGGCATCGGTCACCCGGATGGTAAACCGGTTGGGATCGTAATAGCCGCTATTGCTGGGACAGGTGAAATCGCGAATCACCCCAAGGTCATAGCACAAAGAAGGGTTGGGAAGGATAACGGGGCTCTGGGAAAGAAGGGACTGCCCCAGAAGCAGCAGGAAAGGAATCAGATTTTGGGATTTTTTCATAGCCAAGGTTTCGGTGTGGGGCCAAATGGCAGCATGGACCCTTTTCCAGGTCAAAAATAAACGCTATTCCGAAAACCGCCAGTATCCGGTTTTATCGCAAAGGTTGCAAACAAGGGAAAAAAACAGAAAAGGGCGGGACGATCCCGCTCTGGGACCGCCCCGTCCGGCGATGTGGGGTAGCAAAAGATTGAAAACCGGCTATGAAGGCGGTTTTTACTCCGCCACAACTATATTGATCATCCGTTTAGGAACGACCACGACACGCTGAATAGACTTCCCTTCAATCCATTTTTGGACTACCTCAAGCGCTACAACGGCCTTTTGCAAGGTTTCCGGAGTAGCGTCCGCCGGAAACTCCACGGCGGCCCTGCGCTTCCCGTTGATGCTCACCGGGTACTCGACCATATCTTCCTGCAGGAACGTCTCGTCAAGTTCCGGATAACGGCCATGGTGCACCGAGCCCTCTCCACCCATCAGGCTCCAAAGCTCTTCCGCAGTGAACGGAGCAAAGGGCGCCAGCAACAAAACCATTTCCCGGAGCACCTCCCGCTTATTGCACCCAAGGCGTTGCAACTCGTTGGAAGCGATCATAAACGCGCTGACGCAGGTATTAAAAGAGAACCGCTCGATATCGTCCGTCACTCTTTTAATCGCCTGGTGCAGGATTTTCATTTCTTCCCGGGTCGGGGGCTCATCGGAAACAAAGAATTCGCCCTTTTTATTGAAGAACAATCCCCAGAAACGACGCAAAAACTTCGCTACTCCATCGATCCCTTTAGTGTCCCAGGGTTTGGCCTGCTCCACTGGTCCGAGAAACATCTCGTACATACGAAAACAATCCGCTCCGTATTGCGCAACCACATCGTCGGGATTGATCACATTGAACTTGGATTTGGACATCTTGCCCACCTCAGATGCCGTGATCAGTTTGAACCCTTCCTGATCCTCGCCGGAAGAATGAAATACGCCATCCCGGAAGACGCCGGTCCGGCTTTCAAAAATGGCGCCGGCATATTCCGGTCTCCATTCCACAAACTTCCGGATTCCTTCCAGGTTCAGATATGAGTTGGGCGAGCCATAGTCCTTGACGAAGTCGACATGCACGGGAATCTTCACAAATTCCTTCCCTTCGGCTTCCTCCTTAACGGCTATGGAAGCGCAAACGAAACGAGTCCGGCCATCCTGTTTTTCTTTTTGAAGGAAAAGCGACTCGATAACGCCCTGGATCATTCCCTGATTGATCAACCGGCGGTAGGGCTCTTTGGTGGATACCAAGCCAAGGTCGAACAAAAATTTATGCCAAAACCTGGAATACATCAGGTGTCCTACTGCGTGTTCCGTTCCTCCTACATATAGATCGACATCCTTCCAATAGTCGATCACCTGTTTGGAAGCGAAGGCCTTGTCGTTGTGGGGATCCATGTAGCGAAGAAAGTACCAGGACGACCCGGCAAACCCGGGCATGGTATCCGTTTCCCGGCTCCAGCCATCAGGCAGTTTGGACCAGGCTTCATTCCGGGCCAGAGGAGATTTGATGCCGGCAGCCGGCTTGAAGTCCTCCTGGTCGGGCAACTCCAACGGAAGCTCGTTGTCAGGCAGCGGATGCGCCACGCCATCCGGGTCGTACACGATGGGAAAAGGTTCCCCCCAGTACCGTTGGCGGCTAAAAATCGCATCCCGGAGCTTAAAATTCACTTTGCGCTTGCCCAGCCCGCGCTCTTCGATCTGGCGAAGCGTAAGTTCAATGGCGTCAGGAACCTCCATGCCGTTCAGATACCCTGAATTGATCATGATGCCCAGCTTATCCTGCCGGGTAGCGCCGGGGTATTTGGATTTGTCGATCACATCGATGATCTCCAGACCGAATTTGGTAGCAAACGCCCAGTCGCGGTCGTCGTCGCTGGGAACGGCCATGATGGCGCCCGTGCCATAATCTTTCAGCACGTATTCGCCGATCCAGATCGGGATTTCGGTATTCGTAAACGGATTAATCGCGTACGCCCCCAAAAACGCGCCGGTCACTTCCTTGACTTCCGCCATGCGCTCCCTTTCGGAACGGCTTTTGACGTAGTTCAGGTAGGATTCCACCGAGTCTTTTTGTTCCGGGGTAGTCAGCAAGGGAACCAGATCGTGTTCGGGCGCAAGCACCATGTAGGTGGCGCCAAAGATCGTATCCGGGCGCGTGGTAAAAATTTCAATTTTGAAATCGGAGCCGGCGACGTCAAAGAACATCTGAGCGCCTTCAGAACGACCGATCCAGTTGCTTTGCATGCGTTTCATCGCCTCGGAAAAGTCCACCTCGTCGAGGTCTTTAAGCAGGCGATCAGCATAGGCGGTAATGCGCAGCGACCATTGCAGCATGGGCTTTCGTTCCACCGGGTGGCCTCCCCGTTCGGAAACCCCGTCTTTCACCTCGTCGTTTGCGAGAACGGTACCCAGGGCTTCGCACCAGTTTACAAAGCTTTCTTTCCGGTAGGCCAGCCGGTAATTCATCAAGACTTCGTCCTTTGCCTTAGGAGACATCTGCTGCCACTCCGCTGCCGTAAAAATCCGGTCTTCGCTACACGCAGCATCAATGGAAGCGTTTCCTTCCCGGCCGAAGAGCGCCTCCAATTCGGCAATTGGCCGGGGCCGGTTCTGGCGGTTATCGTAAAAGTGCCCGAATAATTGCAGGAAAATCCATTGCGTCCACTTATAGTATGACGGATCGCAAGTCTGCACCTCCCGGTCCCAGTCGAAGCTAAAACCCAGGTTGTCCAGCTGCTCCCGGTAACGCTTGATATTCGCGGCGGTCGATTTGGCCGGATGAACGCCGGTTTGGATGGCGTACTGCTCAGCCGGAAGGCCAAACGCGTCGTACCCCATTGGATGGAGCACGTTGAAACCTTTCAGGCGCTTATAGCGGGCATAAATATCCGAAGCGATGTATCCCAGCGGATGGCCAACATGAAGGCCCGACCCAGAGGGATACGGAAACATGTCCAGTACGTAATACTTGGGCTTATCGCTGGCATTGCTGACCTGGTACACCCGGCGGTTTTCCCATTCTTTCTTCCATTTTGGTTCAAACTCCCTGGGACGGTAATCCATACGTAATTTTGTGTTTATTTGTTTAACGCCTGTTCTGATCCAAATGTCCCCGGATTCAGACGGTATTGCTGGCGAAATTAACAAAAAATAAAGAAACCAATGCGATCCTCCTCTGCCTTCCCCTTTACGCGTTCGTTATGCAAGACAAAAGCAAGCGTTGAATCCTCCTGGCTAATACTCCTGATCCTGCTTTCACTGGGCGGAGGGGTATCGAGTTGCAACACCTTTCGCCGGCTACCCTGGCCGGAGAGGCAATCGGCGTTGGGGGGTACCGCCTTTTATCAATCGGCGGCAGGGATGAACTGGAAATCCCGGGATTCCTTTGCCCTGGAGGAATGGATGGCCGGAAATATCCCCCGGCAGTACAAAGCGTTTAAAAAGATCCGGGTTTCGGCTATCGACACCTTGTCCGGGAAGCGCCTGCACGCCCTCTATTTTGCTGCTCCGGATTATGTGTCTATCGGCGCCAACGGCGATTGGGCACGGGTTCCTTTAACGCCGATGGCAGGCCAGCAAATCGCCGAACGGCTTCAATGCTTTTTGCCTACCCGAAAAATAGCCGATGATATCTATCAAACAGCAAAGGTCAAACTGGCGCCGGTACCCATGTACGCTTTCCGGGACAGCACCCCTACCCTGTGGCATCACCATCTCATTATTGAAGGACAACGCCAGGGGAAGAAAGGGCTCATTGCCGGGATCAAAAAAGACGTGGTTCTAAGCATGAAAGTCCCTTCAGACCCACGCCCCAACCGGGTAGCCATTTACGGGTGGCACCGGCTCAACGGACAGCCCATCCAACCATTGTACAGCGGGCATGTGAACTGGTACGTGGATTATAGTCACGGAATCCGGCTGATTTGGCGCAAGATAAAAATCCGGGCAAACGGCAAAACCCGCTGGATGGACTACAAGGAGGTGCTAAGCGACCCGATCCTGAACCGGCTTTTGTGCGACGAGCCGGAGTGCTCGTTTTTTGCTTACCCTTTTTGAGGCGTTGCCAAAAAGTATCAAATACTAAACCAATTGTCCTTTTCTTCGTTGCAAAGGAATGAGCACTTCACCATATTCTGTTTTTGGCATTGCCTTGATTATTGGATGGATGGGGTTTTCTTCCGCCTGTTCCGCGTCCGGGCCAGAGGAAGAAAAGGTAATACCTGTGATTCCCATTCCGGTACAGAAAGACACGATCCGCTATCTTGCGCTTGGCGATTCGTATACGATTGGGGAATCCGTCGCGCCGATCGACCGCTACCCGGAACAACTGGCAGGCAGGTTGAAAGCCACAGGGATCCCCATCAGTGACCCGGTCATTATCGCCCGGACCGGTTGGTCGACCGGAGACCTGATTTCGGCTATGGATGCCAACCCGCCCTCTCCCCCCTTCCGGATCGTGACGCTTTTGATCGGGGTTAATAACCAATACCGGCAACTGGGGCTATCCGGGTATGAAGTTCAGTTCAAGGAGTTGTTAAACCGGGCCATTCAATATGCAGGAAGAGAGCGCGTGTTCGTCTTTTCCATTCCCGACTACGCCTATACCCCTTTTGGCCAGCGAACCTCCGACCCCTCCAGAATAAGCCGCGAAATCGATGAGTACAATGCGTTAAACCGGAAAATCACCGAAGGCCAGGGAGTCCTGTATTTCGACATCACCCCGATCTCCAGGCGCGGACTGGAAGAGCCGGCGTTGGTTGCTTCCGACGGCTTGCACCCGTCAGGAGAAATGTACCGGCGCTGGGTGGAAGTCGCATTGCCTGCCATTTCCCAACGACTAAAAAACTAGCCGGCAAACAACGCCGGCGAATTCGTATATTTACGGGAAATTTGTGCGCCATGATTAAGATATTGATCCGCCTCCTGATCCTTCTGGTCATTGGGGTCCTTGTGTATAACTATTTTTTAGGCACTCCGGAAGAAAAAGAATCCTCCAAAACCATTTTCCGGGAAGTCAAGCAGCTTGGAAAATCTACCTGGGCCCTGCTCAAGTCGGAAAAAACAAAAATGGAGGAAGGGAAATACGACGCTGCCCTGGATAAGATCGGCCTTTTATACGAGGAATTGGAGGAGCGTGCCCGCTCCGGCAAGGATCGCGAATCGCTCGACCGGTTAATGGAACTCGACCGTCAGCGCCGGGCTTTGAACGACCGCCTCGACCAATTGGAAGAAAACCAGGCAGGCGCCCGCACGGCATCTGAAAAACAGCAAACTGTCCGGGAAGAAGAGCGCCTGAAATCGGATCTTCGAAGCCTCTTTGCGGAGACCGAACGGCTCATGAACGATATGGAACAATAAGGCCGCCCTTTATGACAACTTCTTCCCGCCGTGCTTCATCTCCCAGGTCCAAACCCAATTACCTGTACTCCATGGTAAGCGTGGGCCTGGTGTTGTTCCTTCTTGGTTTTTTTGGCCTGTTGGCGGTACATGCCCAACAGCTTTTGCATTATTACCGGGAACACGTTAGCCTTATCCTGGAATTCAAGGATACCGCTACCCCGGAAGCCATCGATTCCGTAACCGCTGCGCTTGCGGTAAAATCCTATATTCGCCCCAATAGCATCCGGTTTATTAGTCAACAGGAAGCGGCCAGCATGATGCGCCGGGAGTTTGGCGAAGATTTTTTATCCCTGAACCTTCCCAATCCATTCTACAATATCCTCACGTTCAACGTAAAAGGAGAATACATGGTTCCGGATAAACTGAAGGGGATACGCAATGAATGGCGCGGCCACCCGGCGGTAAGCGATGTGTTCTATCAGGAAAACCTAATGGGCGATATTGTCCGGAACTTACAGAAGCTGGGGTATATCCTGGCAGGGCTTGGGGTATTGCTAACGTTGATTGTCAGTGTGCTGATCCACAATACGATCCGATTGGCCCTGTATGCCAACCGGTTTCTTATCAAAACCATGGAGTTGGTAGGGGCGTCGTGGCGGTTTATTAGCCGGCCTTACCTGTGGCGGGCTTTGATTCACGGAATGGCCAGCGGTTTAATGGCGATTGCCGGGCTGGCCGGGGTGCTGTTCTGGGTTAATCATAAGCTCCCAGAAATCCGGGCCCTTCAGGACGTCCGCTTAACTGGATTTTTGTTTGGGGGAATCCTGCTTTTCGGAATAGGCATATACGTGTTCAGCAGTTGGTTTGTAGTGAATAAATACCTGCGCATGCGCATGGACGATCTGTATTGAAATCCTGCCCGGAAAGAAACCCACCAGCAATAGGCTGTATATTCTTTAAAAATGTAATTTTGCCCATCAACAAAGAAACATCTTGAATGAGCAAGCAACAAGGCCCTAAGAAAAAAGTCGTGGCAGCCGCTCCAAAAACAGCCAAGCAACCTCCTGTTGCGGCTGCCAAACCCAAAACCGGCCGCCCTTCTATCCCTGAAAAAAAGGTTGAAATGGTCTTCAACCGGAAAAATTATATTCTCATGGGGGCTGGCGCCCTGCTTATCGCTATCGGCATCCTGCTGATGAGCGGCGGGGAGATGCCTGATCCCAACACCTGGGACGAAAGCATTATTTACAGCCCTCGCCGGATGGTACTCGCTCCATTGTGCATGATCGGGGGATTGGTAGTGGAGGTAATCGCCATTTTCAAGCGCTGATCGACATGAACCTGGAATTGCTTAAAGCTGCAATCCTTGGAATCATCCAGGGACTTACTGAATTTCTACCTGTTAGCAGCAGCGGGCATCTGGAGTTGGCGAAATATTTCCTAGGGGACCAAAGCGTGGGCGAAGAGAGCCTCCTCATGACCGTCACCCTCCACTTTGGCACTGCCCTGGCTACTGTAGCCGTTTTTCGCAAGGAACTGGCGGAGATTTTCAAGGGGTTGTTTCGCTTTCAATGGAACGAAGAGACTATTTTTTCTTCAAAAATTGTCGTCTCCATGATCCCGGCTGCGTTGGTTGGAATATTTCTTGAAGATCAAATTGAGATGCTCTTCAACAAGCAAGTACTGCTGGTCGGCGTATGCCTGGTCGCTACGGGACTTTTGCTGTTTTGGGCCAACCGTTCGCACGACACCCACCAGCCGGTAGGCTTTGGCCACGCGTTTTGGGTAGGAATAGCCCAGGCGATCGCTATTCTGCCGGGGATTTCCCGATCCGGCGCCACCATTTCCAGCGCGTTGCTGCTGGGCATTGACCGGGAAAAAGCGACGCGTTTTTCCTTTCTTATGGTGGTTCCGCTGATTTTTGGAAAAATGGCCAAGGACATGCTCGAAGGCGATCTGAGCAGCCAGGAAACAGAGTTGCTGCCCCTGGCTGTAGGCTTTGTTTTCTCCCTGGTTTTCGGTTACCTTGCCTGCACCTGGATGATCCAATTGGTTAAGCGAAGCAAGCTGGTCGTTTTCGCCTTCTACTGCCTGCTGATAGGGATTGCTGCCGTAATTTATGCCCTTCTGACGCCGGGGCTTCACTAAAGGATTTCTTTCATGAACGAAGAGGGCCCTGTCCTTCCACTTCCTGCCCATCTCGATGAAGGGGCGATGCTTCTGGTAGATAAACCAAAAGAATGGACCTCTTTTGACGTGGTGAACAAGATCCGGAGCCGGATCAAACACCATTTCAAACTCCGTAAAATTAAAGTTGGCCATGCCGGAACCCTGGACCCTATGGCTACCGGCCTTTTAATCGTCTGCACCGGAAGGGAAACCAAAAAACTGGACGAATACCAGGGCTTGGCGAAAGAATACACAGGGACCATGATATTGGGGGCGACAACCCCTTCCTACGATGCAGAAACGCAGGTAGAGCAGGTATTCCCCATAGACCATATTACCCCGGAGCTACTGGAAAAAGCCCGACAGTCGTTTTTGGGGGAGATCAATCAATTACCTCCTATGTTTTCGGCGATCAAGGTAGATGGGCAGCCTTTGTACAAAAAAGCCCGGCGCGGGGAAACAGTAGAGTTGCAGCCCAGGCCGATTACCATATATTCGTTTGAACTAACCCACATCGACCTTCCGGAAATCAGCTTCCGGGTTGAATGCAGTAAAGGCGCTTATATCCGTTCACTCGCCTTCGACTTTGGGAAAGCCCTCGGTTCGGGTGCTTACCTCAGCGCGCTTCGGCGCACCGCCATTGGCCCATACCGCATTGATCAGGCTTGGAACCTGGAAGCTCTGGCCAACGCCATCGACAACCTTCCCATCCCGGGTTAAAGCGCTGACCTTCCAATTTCCGGGTCCTGCAAAACCGCAGCAATGCCCGGATGATCCACTGTAGCCAAATCGCGCAAAAGGGAAAACCGGAGGCTGGGATTCAATATCTCCTCCTGCAGGAGAAAGGCCTTTAGATTACTCCGGAATTTTGGGGTATCCGCCTGCTGCTCCCGCTTCAGGAACAGAAGCAGCCTCCGGCAAACAGCAGCCGTTGCTTCCGGTTTTTTTCTTCCGAGCCGGTGGAGCGGACGCGCTACCTCTCCAAAAAAATCATCGGTTCCCAGTATCCCTGCGGGCCCGGGGATACCTTCTCCCCCCTGCTCCAGAAACTCGATAAACGCTGCCGTAGCCAAAGAATCCAGGCTTGCATTACCCAATGTGTGTAAAAAGACCCGATCAGCCAGCGGATCTTTCAAAACCGAAATGTTCCGGAAAAATTGCGCCAGGCTCCTCGCGGTCGTCCGCCCTCCGCCTATCAATTCAGGGTGGGCAAGGACGAAATGAATTCCAACCTCCGGGAGCTCTTCCCGGGCCGCCCAAACTGCCCATTCCTCTGCATCAAAAACCATGGTGATATGGAGCGACCGGGTCAGAAACGAGGGGTCTAACGGAGTAACCGAATAATCGCCGGTGTCCGGATTCGCCGTCATAACAATAAACCAGTCGGATGGGAGCTTCCATCCGGGGAGGCCGTAATACTGAAGCAAGGGCATTAACCCGCGCAGAATCCGGTCATCAGCCCGGTTGACGTCATCCAGCAGTAAAATGCCCGCTTTACCGCTTATTGGGGCCCAAACGGGAGGCCGGTACGTAGTCCGGCCATTCTCCACCACCGGCAGGCCGATCAAATCCCCCATCTCCTCAAACTGGGCCGGAGCAAGATAGATAAAGTCCAGGCCCCTGTCGCGGGCAAACTGCTCCACAAGCTGGGTCTTTCCCACCCCGTGGGCTCCCCATATACAAACGGGGGAAGGCATTTTCCCTTCCCGAAGGTGGCGGTTATTCGCTCCCAAAACATGGTCCAAAAAGCGAACGACCGCGCCTGCGTTCAATGCATTCCCATAGGTTTCATCCAAATATCCCGTTGCTTTTGCCATCGCGTTCTGTGTTGCTTTGTTTTTCCGGATTCATCCAGACAACCTGCCCCGGTAGTTGCAAATTTCTCTTTTCACCTGCAATCACCCACAGCAAAGGGAAACGGGGAGTAACCCCAGGCGCCGGCCCTTCTCCATCCGTAAAATACGCCATTAACCCGGGACGCCAAAGGCCGTTCCCCAGCCTGATGGGCTCGTCGTATAAGGTTCCGCCTCTTCCCGTCCAAACAGGAGGGGCTTTCGCAGAAAACAGATATTGCGCACGCACCCGGGTATCGCATTCCGCAACTATGACCCGGATTCCCAATGCCTGAATCCGGGCCATTTCCTCCCAAAAACGGGAAAGCGTGCGCGCATCTACGCTCGCCGATGTATCTACTACTACGCGCATTTCACGGCCAGACACCACACGGTTGCCTGGAAAAGTCCCGTACCGCAGGGAAGGCCGCCTCCAGGTTTGCCGGATTCTGCTCCCCTGACTGCCAAGGACAAACCGGCGGAGGATCCGTTTCCAGTCAACTACTCCATGCGCCCCGCTTTGTATGCGCTCCAGGAACTCCTGAACCGCTTCGGGCAGAAAGCCGATTTCTTCCGGGCCGCCGCCCTGGATAATTTCATGGAGTAGCCAGGCTTTGCGGTCGCCTGCCAGCTCTTTGGAAAACGGAACGCTTTCCGGGGCCACCTTGCGGAAGGCATAACGCGCAAACACTTGGGCTACAAGGGTATCGGGTTGACAGGGCGGTAGTTCCAACGATTTCAATACCTGGTAATACACATCGATATCCCCTGCTGCGTGGAAGGGATCAAGCCCTTCAAACCGGACCATTTTCCCGGACAAACAACATGTCCCCTCCGGCGGATTTCCCTGCACGGCATTTAGCGCCAATTCAGAAGCCCAAACGAATCGGGCTGAATCGGGAAATAAAGGTTCCATCGAAGCATGTCCCAGCAGCCAGAAGTACAACTCCCTTTGCAGTAAAAAAACCAATTGCGGCATAGGCTGACGCACCACCCATTCCGGGCGAAAAATCAAATGCCCCGGCGAAATTGGATCTTCCTTCAGGCACAGGTCAGGACAGGCAGGATCTGCGGTTTGGGGAAGTTGGATGAACAACCGCCCAAGAAAAGGATTGCGCAACAACAACGCAATGCCTGCCTCCTCAACCCGGGTTTGCCAATCCTGCATGAGACCTGCATTATTCCCGCGTTAAAATAGATTCCAGATCGGCAGGCGAATACCGGACCGACTTGAGCGTCTTTCGATCGTCTTTCCGGTACACCAGAAAATGACTGCCGGAAGGTTCAATAACCGACTCGAACCCCCGGTGCTCTCTGTAATAAGCAACGGTGGCTTCCGCCTCAGCTATAGAAGCGCAGGTTTTGCTCATATTGGACCGTTGAACCTCGTCGAACAAGTCGCGGAATTTGGCCCCAAGGCCAAACTCCAGAACCGCTCCGCTCAGTACATATTGCAGGTCGCACAAGGCATCGGCAATAGCAGTCAGATCCCGGTCGTCGATAGCTTGCCGCAACTCGCGCAATTCCTCTTCCAGCAAAGCCACCCGAAGGTTACACCGGTCTTCTGAAGGAATGACCGGCGCCGGTTCTACAGGATGTTTAAACGTCCGATGGAATTCAGCCACCTGATTCAGTACGTCCAATTGTTCCATTTTCATAAGTCGCCATACCTATTTGTAGGCGAATATAAGTACAAAGGACGGTTTTTGTATTTTTACCCAAAACATCGGAAGCCCAATGCAAACCAAAATGCTTCTGCTCGCAATCGTCTGGACATTTGGCCTGATGGCAGGCCAAGCACAGAACGACCGGCAAAAAAACGTCCTCCTGATCATCGTCGACGACCTGACTACCCAACCGGGGGTGCAGCCTGCTGTGGAAACGCCGCAAATGGACCGGCTCAAACAAAAGGGCGTCCACTTTTCCCAGGCACATGCGGCGGTTCCGCTGTGCAATCCATCCCGAACGGCCTTTCTAACCGGCCTGGCCCCCTGGCAAACCCAAATTTTTGGCAATAGCCAGGAGTTTCGCAAAACCAAAGGGTACGAAAACGCCATTACGCTTCCTCAATTTTTCAAAAACCAGGGATATACCAGTTTTGCCTCCGGTAAAATTTTTCATCACTCCCTCGGCGAGCGGAGCGACCCCATTTCGTGGACTCATAATGCGACCGTGGTGGATGTGCTGTTCGGATCGGATGAAAACGAAGCCGTGCCGGTAAACGGCGCCGCCGTCGAAGCTTATAAAGAGCAGGTACCTCTGGCTTGGGGCCAATTGGACAAAAAGACGGAGGAGATGGACGATTGGAAGAATGTAGACCAGGCAATTAAGTTTTTGGACAAACAAACCCCTGGAGATTCCGCATTTTTTCTGGCTTGCGGGATTGTCCGGCCCCATTTGCCTCATTTTTATCCTTCGGATTTCGCCGGCGCTTACCAGGACCTCCGGTTGCCTGAATATCTGGCGCCGGGAACCAATTCACCCGATATAAATGACTGCCCCCACTCTGGAAATTCGATCCTTGATTCCATTCTTGCCCTGCCCGAGGGCCACCTTCTATGGCGGCAAGCAGTGCAAAGCTACCTGCGGTGCATGGCGTTTGCCGATCATTGCGTCGGAGCTCTTGCCGACGCCTACGAACGCCTGCCTGAATCTGTACGTCAGAATACACTGGTCGTACTTATTGGAGACCATGGCTACCATCTTGGGCAAAAATCCGCATGGGCTAAGGTCTCCAGTTCCAAAGCGCCCATGGTCTGGGACCAAACCACCCATACGCAGATGGTCATTTACGACCCAAAATATCCGCAATCCGGAGGAAAGACTGTTATGGCGCCGGTTTCCCTGACCGACCTATACCCGACGATCCTGGATCTTTGCGGCGTACCGGCCGGATCCTTTCCGGATAACGACCCCTTTTCTCCGAAAAAAATCTGGGGAGAATCCCTGGCTAAAGCGGTGGCTTCCGGGGCAGATGAGAACGTTACCGGGTATGCGCTAAGCGTAATGGCAGGCAACGTCGTTTCCCTGCGAAGCCGCGATTGGCGGTATATTTATTACCCTTCTTTGAAAAAAGGCGAACTTTACTACCATGGCCCGGGCAGGGAAGGAATAACGCCCGACCCGGAGGAATTTACCAACCTCCTGCATCCCGGCTTTGTCACTTCCTATTTTGTAAAAGTGGCAAAGAAAATGAAACACGTCGCAAACCAAATTAAAAAAGGGAAGCGTATTGGTTAATAAAACTACTCCTCCCCAAAACCTGAATCCCTTTGGATCAAACCAGCTAATTTTTTCTACTTTTGCGCTGGCAAAAAAACGGTTTTCTCAAACATTTATGCAGTGACCAACCGCTACTTCGACCTGATTGACCAAACCTTTTACTTCCCTCAGGAGGGGTTTGACATTGACGACAATGGATACCTCATGTTTAACGAGGTTCCATTGAAGTACCTGATTGAAAAATACGGAACGCCGCTAAAGCTGACCTATCTGCCCAAGATTGGCATACAGATCAAGAAGGCACGCAACCTCTTCACCCGGGCAATGCGCTCCCTGGGGTATAGCGGGAAGTACCACTATTGTTACTGCACCAAGAGCAGCCATTTCAGCTACATCATGGAGGAAGCCTTAAGCCATGAAGCCCAATTGGAGACCAGCTCTGCTTTTGACATTGACCTCATCCGAAAGCTGTTTGCAAAAGGCAGGGTGGACAAAGAGGTAATTATTGTCTGCAATGGATTTAAACCGGAGGCCTACCAGCAAAAGATCGTAGAACTCATCAACGACGGGTTTGTCAATGTGATTCCGGTGTGCGACAACACCCAGGAATTAGCCTACTACGGTGAACATGTAAAGGGAACCTGTAACATCGGTATCCGCATTGCCACAGAGGAGGAGCCCAACTTCCAGTTTTACACCTCGCGGCTGGGGATCCGGGCTTCAGAGATCCTGAAATTTTACGAAGAAAAGATCGCCCCGAATCCCAAATTCCGCTTGCGGATGCTCCACTTCTTCGTCGACACGGGGATCAAGGATACGCTCTATTATTGGGGCGAATTGAAGAAAGCCATCCGCCTGTACTGCGAACTGAAACGCCGTTCCGATTCCCTTGACGGGATCAACATTGGGGGCGGCATGCCTATCCGGAATTCCCTTGGCTTTGAGTTCGACTATAAATACATGATCAAGGAAATTGTCAATAATATCCTTACCGCATGCGAGGAAGAGGAAGTGGCGGAGCCCGATATCTACACCGAATTCGGTAAATACACCGTCGGAGAAAGCGGCGCCACCATCTTCTCCGTCCTGGGCCAGAAGCAGCAAAACGACGCCGAGTTGTGGTATATGATCGACAATTCCCTGATGACTACCCTTCCCGACACCTGGGGCATTGGGGAACGGTTCATCCTGCTTCCAATCAACAAATGGCACAATGAATACCAGCGGGTCAATATTGGCGGATTAAGCTGTGATAACTCCGACTATTACAACTCTGAAGTACATCAAAGCCAGGTTTACCTTCCCGCAATCCCGGCCGACGATCCGGAACCTTTATACTTAGGCTTTTTCCATACCGGCGCGTACCAGGATTCAATCTCCGGTTACGGAGGGATCAAGCATTGCCTCATTCCTTCCCCCAAGCACATTTTGGTCGACAAAGACGAGCAGGGAAATCTGGTAGACTGGCTGTATCAGCCTGAACAATCCTCCCAGGAAATGCTAAAGATCCTGGGGTACTGATGCTCGCTATTTTTGCTGCGGCAGCGTAATCTGAAGGGGTCTAATAGGATTGCCATTAAGCCCCTTTCCCAGAAATTGCTGTTCCTGCGTATTTCCAAACGCGACCTGGCAGTTTTCGCCGCGCCGCGTGCAATCCATGAGGGCGTCAAGCAGTTTCCAATACCCATAATAGTCAAGCGCATTGGTATCACAATGGCGGTAACTCCGTTTGATGGTCGAATTGCGCAACCCGTTGTCGAGCGTCTCGTCCAAACTGCAGCACTCGTTATGGTGAGCAGAAATACCAGGGCTATCCGCATCGGGATACTGACGGATCAGATTGCGGTAAGGCGTGTGAATGGCGGTGCGAAAGATCCGCTCCTGAAACCGGTCGCCTACCACCTTATCCTGGTCGTTAATCACGATCAGCATGCGGGTATTTTCCGGCATCGCTTCATAGGAGCGCAAACGGGCTGCCCTCAGAGGGCCCGTTCCGGCTGCGCATAACAGCAATCCCTCCGGCTGCGGGATTCCGTATTCTTTATACCGGACACCCAAAAAAGCCGAAATGGCGCCGCCATAGGAATGACCCACCATGATCAATGGGCCGGATAATGGACGGACATGATTCCCCGACCGCAACGTATCCAATGCGTCCCGGATCGCCTTGGCTGCCATAGAAGGAAACTTCCTTGCGGCCGGACGGAGCAGATTCCGCTGATACCTGGGAAAAATGATGATGTTTCCCTGGCGGGCAAGATGCCGGAACCACCTTCCATACACCATCGGGTTAATGGCGCCGTACCCATGATGAAACACTACCACGTGAGCAGAGTCCGGAATCGGCGCCGCGGGTTCGATCAACCAAAACCCGTCTGTTTCTGATCCGTAATCCCACATCCGGACGCTGTCATACCGATAGCGGGAAGTCAATTCGGGTGGAATGGTGTCTGGATTAGAAAAAACAATAAACGGGCAAAAAAAGCATGCCAGGAAGTAAACTAAACGGAACATGTTTTTCCTACCTTAACGTTTGCCCGTGCGATTTCGTTCTTTCCGGAAAAAGATGCGCAGTTTTTCCGCCGTTAACCTTACTTTTGCCCAGAATCAAGGACTTCATATGCCCGACGAGGAAAGCCCACAGCCGGTAGCAGTAATTGGCGCCGGCACATTCGGAACCGCCATTGCCAATCTCCTTGCACAAAATGTGCAGGTGTTGTTGTATAGCCGCAACCTTTCCCTTGTTCAAAAAGTCAACGATACCCACCATATCCATGGAGTCGGTCTTTCTCCCCGGATTGAGGCAACCTCCGACATACAGGAGGTAGCCCAACGTTGCCACCTGATCTTTCCCGTCGTCCCGTCTACCAGTTTTTTGAATATGATGCACCGCCTGGGTCCGCATCTTCGGCCGTACCATCTGATCATCCACGGGACCAAGGGGTTTGACGTGCACGGGCTGACGGAAGAAGAGATCGAAGCCGGCCTCATCCGCCCGGAACATGTGCGCACGATGAGCCAGGTTGTCACCCAGGAAAGCGTCGTTCGCAGGGTAGGCTGTATGTCCGGGCCCAACCTGGCCAAAGAGATTATGGAAGGACAACCTACCGCTACCGTGATTGGATCGCTCTTTAAAGAAGTGTTCCAGCAGGCAAAGTCCGTCTTGAGCAGCGAACAGTTCCACGTTTTCGGCACCCACGACATTCTGGGCGCCGAATTGGCCGGCGCCTTAAAAAACGTTATCGCCATCGGTTCAGGCATCCTGAGAGGGAAAGGATTGGGAAAAAACATCCAGGCCATGCTCATTACCCGGGGATTGATGGAAATGGTCTACTTTGGGAAAGCCTTTGGCGCCACCAGCGACGCCTTCTTCGGCACAGCAGGTATCGGCGACCTGGTAGCCACAGCTACCAGCAAAAAAAGCCGCAACTTTACCTTTGGATACCGGTTAGGGCAGGGAGAAAGCATTCAGGTAATCCAGGAAACCATGCCGGAACTGGCCGAAGGGGTCCGCACCCTTAAAATTACCAGGCACCTCGCGCAACATTTCAAACTCCGGGTACCTATCACACAGATGTTGTACAGCATTGTTTTCGAAGGATATGACATCGACAAGGCCCTGCGCTACCTGATAACCTATCCTTACGACGTAGACGTAGACTTCCTTTAAGCTTCCTTTTCTTACCTGGTAATTCCCTTTGTCCTGAAAATCCGGACTTATCGTAAATGGGGATGAACCGGCTTTTTTTCCCCCGGCTTTTCGCCTACCTTCGGCGCAAAACCGACCCATGAAGCGAATCATAATCTCCTTAGTCGCAGGGGCATTAGCCCTGGCCCCACGGTCAATTCAAGCTGACCAAAACAACCAACGCCCTTTCCCAAATCCTCTGCCCCAGGCCTGCAAGTTTTTTGTGCCTAATGCCTTTTCTCCCAATGAGGACGGCAAGAACGATGTTTTCGTCCCCGGATTTGGGTCCGATTGCACCCTTGCCTCCTACGACCTCCGGGTGTTTAACCGATGGGGAACCCTGGTCTTTGAATCGTTAACCCCGGAAACCGGATGGGATGGCGAATTCAGAAACCAGCCGGCGCCCCAGGGAGTCTACCTGTATACCATCCAGTATATCCTGGAAGGCGACGGAGATTCTGATGTCCAGATAGAGAGCGGAACAGTCAACCTCCTGAGGTGAATTTTAAGAGGTAGCGGAGTAACGAGGTAACGAAGTAACGAGGTAACGAAGTAACGAGGTAACGAAGTAACGAGGTAACGGCGAACTTCGCAACTTCGCAACTTCGCAACTTCGCAACTTCGTTACTTCGTTACTTTAACGTAAACAGTTGCAACACCATCCGGGAGTCGAGATTCCCTTTTTTATCGAAGGTTTCCGACTTGACGACGCCGACGCCTTTGGCAAACCACTGAACAACCTTGACCGTAGTGCTTACCAACAGGGTTTTGGAGCTCATTTGGTAAGAAACCCGGAAGCAATCAAACGTTCCGGCAGGAGTAGTAACTTGCTCTTCCGCTTCTACTATGTGTTCGCTGATATCATACGTCATGGTCATGATGGCTGTTCCGTTCATCCCGAGCTTGATCTCGTTGTGGGAATCGGCTAGTTTCTGTCCGGCCTTCAGTTTATTGGGCAGCACCACCCCATCGCCGGACAAACTCACCTCCATTTTGCCAAAAGACTGGGTCTGAGGGCCCAGGAGATTGGTAATATCCAGGTAGACGGCATCCTCCTTGCATACGACTTTGGAAGCCCCCTCAAAGGTGGGTTTGTTGTTTTTGTCTTTCATCGTAATAGACATTTGAGCCTCCAACGAACTGCCAACCGACTTGACCTCCGTAACGACCGTTTCGGAGGAGGAGGTCATTTTATCCTTCGCATCAAAATACGCATAGCCCAGTTTTACCCCTTTTTTTACGGCATAAAAGGCGTCGCAGTCCTGCGCGAAGACGATAGAAGACCAAAAGGTCATTAATAAAAGAAAAGCGGCTTTTTTCATGGTTAACGGATTTTTGGGTTGATAATAAGCGCATGCTAAAGATAACTCTTTTCAGCCCTCGTTCATTTTGCTCCGCAGTGGGTTCTTAAAAATTCCAACCAAAATCACTGAGGTGAAAGTCGCTCGTCAGATCTATGGAAATTTTAAGGGGGGCTCCGTACCTTTGAGACCTGATTCGCACCGCACAATTTCAGCGCATGCCCGTTCCCTTTTTGCCGGAAGCTTTCTCCGAGTCCATACAGTCCCTCCTGGGGCCTTCGTGGGATGATTTTTTGAACGCTATGGCTTCCCCTTCGCCGGTAAGCATACGGTATAATCCTTTTAAGAAATTAAATAGACAAGAAAATTTTGAAAAAGTAAAATGGTGTTACGACGGAGTATATTTGCCTGAACGCCCGGTTTTCACCCTGGATCCTGCTTTTCACGCAGGCGCATATTATGTTCAGGAAGCCTCCTCCATGCTGATCGAAGCCGCCGTCCGCCAACTGGTTGATTTGAACGCGCCCTTGCGCATGCTGGATCTTGCGGCGGCGCCTGGAGGCAAGAGTACCTTGCTTGCGAGCCTGATCAGCCCCGAAAGCCTCCTGGTAGCGAACGAAGTCATCCGAAACCGGTACCAAACCCTTCGGTACAACCTGATCAAATGGGGATTACCCAACCTGGTGACAAGCAACCACGACAGCAGGGAATTTGGCATGCTGGAAGGTTGGTTTGACGTCGTCCTGCTTGACGCGCCCTGCTCCGGAGAAGGGCTTTTCCGCAAGGATCCGGAGGCAGTGCAGGAATGGTCGCCGGACCACGTCCGGTTTTGCGCCAGCCGGCAGAAACGGATATTAGCGGATGCAGCGGGTCTGGTGCGGCCGGGAGGAATTGTCCTGTACAGTACCTGCACCTATAATGCCCTGGAAAACGCCGGGAATGCCGCCTGGTTTTGCCGGGAATTTGGCTTCGAACATATCCCATTGGCCTTCCCTGATGACTGGGGTATACAAACCCAGGAAATGGGCTGTCAGTGTTTCCCTCACTTGGTGAAAGGCGAAGGATTCTTCCTGGCCGCATTGAGAAAGCAACCCGGAGGCGGGACGAGCACCATCAACCCAAAACCCTCCGGTGTTCCTGCCTGGTCGCCCTTGCCCGGCAAATGGAAAGACCTGGCGAAATCCTGCCTGAAACTCCCGGAGGCATTCGCCTTTTATGTAAATGAGGACCTAACCATCCGCGCCATACCCAAAGCGCTGGAAGAACAGGTAATGACTGCCTCCTTTGCCCTGAAACGCAGCCATTGGGGTCTGGAGATCGGGCAGATCAAAGGAAAAGATTTCATCCCCTCTCCAGCATTAGCCCTCAGTACCTCCATTTCTTCTGCCTTCCCTTTCGTGGAAACCAGCAAGCAAACCGCCTTGAGGTTCCTGAAAAAGGAGCAGGTCGAATTGCCCGGCGCTCCAAACGGATGGAATCTCGTCCGGTATCAGGGGCTAAACCTCGGCTGGGCTAAGATAATGGACCGGCGCGTCAACAACTACTACCCCAAAGAATGGCGCATCCTGATGGAGTTATAAGGAAAGCGGCAAAAAAGTTTTGTTTACTATAAATTAATATAGACTAATCGATCTTCCCGAAAGGGATTCGTATTATTCCGGGTATTTTTTGCGTTACCTTGGCTTAAGGACCTGCGATAGCAAAAAAACAGCCGAAAACCCAAAAAACAGGCCGCATCCGTTAACTCCGAATTCCTGTAAACTCATGCGTGGCGCCCTTTTCATTTACTCCTTTGCTTCGAGCAATAGCCTCCCCCGGCTAACTCTTTTCCTCCTTTTCCTCGTCACCGCGTTTACAGGCCCTGTGTTTGTCAATGGGCAAACCATCGCCACGGCGTTGCCAGGGTGTCTGGATGGCGATATTTCGTCGGTGGGGGTCGCCTGCGGAGGCGGGGGCACTGATTTTGGCATCGTAGGAACCGAATTCGCCGTGCGGAATATCGACGGCGCCGTTTGCTGCGCGACTGGCGGCGACTGGAACAGTTATTTTGAGTTCTCCGCCATTAACATTTCCAGCTTTACCAACGTACAGATCCAAATGGATTACCGGGGCGCGCTGACCAACGGCCACCCCAGTTTCGAGGACCAGGGAGGCCCAGCCTTTGGATGTACCAATACCCCAAAAGACAATGGGCACGATCAGATCGTTTTTTACTACTCTATTAACGGAGGCCCGTTTGTGCAATCCCTCTATGTACACGGAACTACAGTGGGCGATTTCACCGGTACCTGGAATCAAGGGGGATTAAACGGGAATACCCTGACCATCCGGGTTTATGCGTCAAATAAATCGCAGGACGAAGCCTTCTATTTCTCCAACCTCGTCGTTTCGGGTACGCCCAAAGCCATCAATGCCGGGCCGGACCGCACCACCTGCGGCGGTACCGCCGTAACCCTTGGCGGATCAGGAACGGGAACCTGGTCAGGCGGAGCGGGAACGTTCAGCAATCCAAGTTCTCCCACCTCCAACTATACCCCAGCGGCAAGCGAACTTGGGACCACGGTCACCCTGACGTTCCGTGGGCAGCCGGCAAGCGCAACCTGCGGGGCTTCGTTCCCTGCCCCCCAGGATCAGATGACGGTAACGGTAAATGCGGCGCCTAATATTACCCCAATCTCCAACGTATCCCGGTGCAATAGCTATACCTTACCCAACATCGCCGGAACCAACCTGAGTGCCAACCGCGCTTATTTTACCGGCGCCAACGGTACGGGTACCCGGTACAATGCCGGGCAAACGATCACCTCCAGCCTCTCTCTTTTTGCCTATGACGGCGTTCCTGGGTGCAGCGACCAGGAATCGTTTTCCGTTACTATTACCCCGGCCCCAAATATTTCCCCAGTGTCCAGTGTTTCCGCATGCAACAACTATACCCTGCCTAATATTTCAGGAACCAACCTCACCGGAAACCAGGCCTACTTCACGGGATCCAACGGCACAGGAACCCGGTACAACCCCGGACAGACCATCACCTCCAGCCTTTCCTTGTTTGCTTATGACGGCGTCTCCGGATGCAGCGACCAAGAGTCGTTTTCCGTTACTATTACGGCAGCTCCGCAGATCAATTCCATAGCCAACGTTATCCGCTGCGCCAGTTATACCCTTCCCAATATTGCCGGCTCTAACCTGACGGGCAATCAGGCTTATTATACCGGGTCGGATGGCGCCGGAACGCGGTACAATCCAGGGCAAACCCTGACCGCCAGCATTACTTTGTTTGCCTACGACGGCTCTCCCGGTTGCAGCGACCAGGAGTCGTTTTCCGTCACCATTACCCCGGCGCCTGCTCTTAACCCCATCGCCAGTGTAAGCCGCTGCAACAGCTTTACACTTCCAACGCTTACCGGCACGAACCTGACAGGCAATCAGGCCTACTTCACCGGGGTAAACGGCACAGGAACCCGCTACAACGCCGGCCAAATCATCACTTCCAGCACTACATTATACGCTTACGACGGGTCTCCCGGTTGCAGCGACCAGGAATCTTTCACCGTGGCCATTACCCCGGCCCCGGTTATCAATCCGCCGCCGAATGTGGTTCAATGCGCCAGCTATTTGCTGCCTGCCCTTTCCGGCACGAACCTCACGGGCAATCAAGCCTATTACACCGGCGTCAACGGCACGGGTACCCGCTACAACGCCGGCCAAACCCTGACGTCCAGCGTCACTTTGTTTGCTTACGACGGCGTGCCGGGCTGCAACGACCAGGCAACGTTCTCCGTGACCATTACCCCGGCGCCCAACCTCGATTCGATGCCCGATTTTATCAGTTGTAACAGTTTTACCCTTCCTCCCATCTCCGGAACCAACCTTACCGGAAACCAGGGGTACTATTCCGGCCCCAACGGCACAGGGACCCGGTTCGCTATCGGGCAGGCGTTTACAGCCGATACGTCGTTCTACGTATACGACGGGGCGCCGGGCTGCAGCGACCAGGATTCCTTTGTTGTCAACATCCTGGTGCAACCCAGCCTTGAACCCATTGCAGATACATCTGCATGCGGCGGGTATTCCCTTCCTCCCATTCAGGGGACCAACCTGACCGGCAACCAAGCGTATTATTCCGAAACCGGAGGAAACGGAACCCGGTATGTCCCAGGCCAGTACATAACCGATACTATCCGGCTTTACGCCTTTGACGGCAGCCCCGGATGCAGCGACGAGGCGCCCTTTGAAGTAATCGTCCTCCTCCAGCCAATCCTCGATTCCATTCCCGACACTACTGCCTGCGGGTCGTTTACCCTTCAGCCAATTTCGGGGACCAACCTGAGCGGGTCGCCTGCTTACTACAGCGGGCCCGAAGGCAGCGGAACCCGGTACCCCGCAGGAACTATAGTAACGGACTCCCTCTTTCTATACGTCTATGATACCTTGGGGCCATGCCGCGATGAACGGTCCTTTTTTCTGGCCGTCACGCCACAGCCCCATATCCTGCCAATACCGGATATTGCCGGATGTGGATCCGCCGTTTTGCCCCCCATTACAGGATCTAACCTCAGCGGCAGCCAGGCCTACTTCACCTCTTCTCCTGAACCGGGTATGCGCTTTTCCCCAGGGGATACTCTTTTTGCCTCAGACACCCTATACGCGCGGGACAGCATAGGAAGGTGTATCAGCGAAGACACCGTTCTCATAGCCATCACTCCCCAACCTGAGCTCGCCCTGGTAAAGGATACCGCAGCATGCGACGTCTTTACGCTTCCATTCATTCAGGGAATCCAGCTTTCGGGGACTGAGGCATACTATACCGGCCCCGGCGGGACAGGAACCCGTCTTAATCCAGGTGGATCCATTTTTTCCGACACCCTTCTCTACGTTTATGACGAAAGGATGGGCTGCTTTTCGGAAGATTCGTTCCAAATCGCCATTGTGCGAAAGCCTTTACTTGATTCTATCCCAGATGTATTGGTTTGCGGCAGTTTTTTACTGCAGCCTATTTTAGGGACACACCTCAGCGGCAGTGAAGCATATTATACCCAGCCTGGCGGACAAGGAACCCGGTATCAAGCAGGCGATATACTCTTCGGCACAGATACCTTGTATGCGTATGACAGTGCCCTTGCCGGTTGCTTTAGCGAGCGGGCCTTCGCCGTGGTTATTACTCCCGGGCCAGTCCCTTCGCTGATTGTCGCTTCAGGCATAGCTTGTTTTGGAGACAGTACAGGCGCCCTTAACCTGACGGTAACAGGAGGAGTGCCGCCATATACCTATACCTGGAACAACGCGGCGTTGAACGGGCAGGAAGATCCCTCCAACCTGAAAGCGGGAATTTATGCCGTCACGATTTCTGACAGCGGGGGTTGCGAAGTTACCGCACAAGTTCAGTTAACCGAGCCGGCGCCGTTAACCCTTTCCTGCAACCCTACCAAAAATACCGGGACAATCAACGGATCGGCCGGAGAAGCTGAAATCCAGATATCCGGAGGTACCGCGCCATACGTCCTTACCGTTTCCGGACCCACGGCATCCATCCAAACCAACATCCGGTCAGGAACGGTTCTTCTTTCCGGATTGCGCGCCGGCCCCTATACCGTGACCGTTACGGACAGTTTGGGATGTGAGCAAACCTGCGCCTTTACGATTTTGACCCCAGTCTGCAACCTCCAGGCTCAACTCACGGCAACCGGTCCTGCCTGTGCGGGCGAATCCACCGGGGCTATTGCCATTTCCTTATCCAATGGTACGGCGCCGTACCAATTTGACTGGAACGCTGATTCCCTTGATGGAAACCAAAACCCCTCCGGACTTGCAGCGGGAATTTATCAGGTAGCGATAACGGACTCCATAGGCTGCCTGGTTACCCAACAGGTTGCGCTAAGCGACCCGGCGCCTTTGGTCTTGGCTTGCGAACCCAACTCCGCAGTCTCCACAGTGAATGGCGCAGATGGAAAGGCCCGTATTCTGGCTACCGGGGGAACGCCGGCTTATTCCCTTTCCATAACAGGCCCCAAAGCGGATTCGCTGGTCTTGCCTTTTTCCGGAGACACTACCCTTCAAAGCCTGGTATCGGGAACCTATACCATTCAAATCCTGGACCAAAACGGCTGTCTTTCTTCCTGCGACTTTCAAATTGAAGAGCCGGTTTGCTTACTGACTGTCTCGATAGGCCTGGCAAGAAGTATTTCCTGTTATCAGTTAAATGATGGGATTTTAGCGGCACAGGTAACAAACGGCGCCAGCCCGCTCTCGTATTCCTGGACAGGTCCAAGTCCTGTATTTGATACAGATACCCTCAGGGCACTCCAGCCGGGAACGTACGCCCTCACCGTAACCGACGCGATTGGCTGCCGCGATAGCGCTAACTTCCTTTTGGTACAGCCTGAACCGCTGGCTGTTTCCTGTACCGTTTTATCCGATGCCATGACGGTTGGAGGTTCGGAGGGAAGGGTTCGAATCGCTTTTTCAGGAGGAACGGGGTCTATTGCGACCGACTGGGGTGGGCCTCAGCCTGGAATTATTGAACGCAGCGGCCCAGATAGCTTGATTATCGGCGGATTACAAGCAGGAAGCTATTCCCTGGTATTTTCCGACTCCAATAATTGCCGGGAAACCTGCGGGTTTACCATTTTGGATCCGGTTTGCGGATTCCGGATTGCGGCACAAACCCGCGAGCCTTCCTGCTTCGGAGGAAATGACGGACAAATCGCCGTACTACCCTCCGGTGGCGCAGGCCCCTATTCGTATTCCTGGGCAAATGGAATTCAGGCGGCAGATACGCTTGGTATGATTCCCGCAGGCGTCTATTCCGTCACAGCGACCGATGGGATTGGTTGTAAAGATTCCATTCGAATTACCCTCTCCCAACCCGTGCAACTGGACGTCTCCTGTACCCCTGCAAAAGCGGTAGGTCGCATCGGAGGTGCAGACGGTGAAGCCCTTATCACCCCGGGAGGAGGAACCGCCCCTTACCGGGTGGTCGTTTCAGGGCCAACGAATAACACATTCAATTTACCTTCGAGCAGCATATTGCGGCTCACCGGGTTAAGCGCTGGAACCTATACCGTGGAAGTAACCGATGGGAACGGCTGTTTGGACACCTGCAGTTTCTCGCTAAGCGAGCCCGCCTGTACCGTAAACGTTAGTCTGACCGCTACAATGCCTCTTTGTTTTGGAACCCCTACCGCGAGTCTAACTCCGGTCATTGAACAGGGGAAGGGTCCATTTAATTTTAATTGGAGCGTCGACAGTCTGGACAATCAACCTGTCCTGAACAACATTCTGGCCGGTACGTATAGCCTGACGGTAACCGATTCGACCGGATGTACTTCCACCGACACCTTAACCATCAGCAACCCGCCGCTTTTGGAACTTCAATGCGGCATGCCTGTTTCTACCTCCAGGATTGGCGGGAATGACGGATCCATTTCGGTAACCGCATTGGGAGGCGCCGCCCCCTACCGGCTTATCCTTTCCGGATCGAAAACCGATACCATCCAGGTTCCGGCTGCAGGGGCGGTAAATGTAGGCAACTTACCCAGGGGAATCTTTTCTCTCCTCCTTATTGACAGCAACGGATGCGAGACCGCCGCCTGTTCCTTCTCTGTTGAAGACCCGGTTTGCGACCTCGACATAGCGCTAATTTCCGCACACCCTTCATGCTCCGGGGCAGCCGACGGCCGCATCCAAACCCGGATTATCAGCGGTAATACCCGGTACACCTACGATTGGAACAATAATATTCTGGACGGAACCCCCAACCCCTCCGGATTAGGGGCCGGTTTTTATTCCCTGACCGTAACCGATCTCCGGGGTTGCACAGACACGGCATCGGTCCGGCTAACAGCTCCCCAAGCATTGCAAATCGCTTGCATGGTCGCTCAGGAACCCACCCGGCCGGGTGGATCGGATGGGGTTATACAAGTTCAGGCCGGGGGAGGAACGGGAAGGCTAACGGTACAACTCCTTGGCCCGGGGCAAGGCGCGCGCTCCGGCCAAGCCCCGGGCGCCCTGACCATAAGCCAGTTACCTGGCGGCGTCTATCGAATCATTTTGACCGATTCCCTCTCCTGCACGACCGAGTGCAGGCTCACTCTTACGGCGCCTCCATGCACAATGGCCTCCTCCGCCACATTTATAAACCCTGCCTGCGCGCAGGATAGCTCCGGGAGGATTCAAATCCAGACAACAGGGCAAAACGGGGGGCTTAGGTATTCCTGGAACACCGGCGACACGCTTCAGAGCCTGGCCCTCCTTCCTGCAGGAGTTTATTCCGTCACCGTTACGGATGAAGCGCTGTGCCGCGACACCGTGCAGGTAGTTCTTACGGCGCCTCCCCCGTTAATGCTGAAAGCTACCCTTGTCAACAGCCCCACCGGTCTGAATCTAAATGATGCCCGCATTGCGCTAACCTATTTTGGGGGCAAGAGTCCATACCAAATCCAATGGTCCGGGCCGGTAAACGGACAATTGGCCCCCAACTCCCCCGGGGCCGATACCTTGTCCGGATTGCCCGCCGGAAATTATGTCCTAACCCTTACCGACTCCCTGGGGTGCGCCACTACAAGCAGCCTCTCCGTTCCTGCCTTCTTCTGCACCCTGACCATTACGCTGACCGCTTTCCAGGAGAGCTGCGAAGGAGCGGGAATCCAGGCCAGAGTAAGCGGAAATCGCGGAACAGTCACTTACGACTGGAGCGACGACGCACTGGACGGCCGATCCAGCCTTTCCAACCGTCCGTCAGGATCGTACGCTGTTACGGTAAGCGACCCGGCAGGATGTTCGGCCAGCGATTCCATCACCGTCACCACTTCCGGTCCCCTGCGGGCCATTATAGAAAGCCGTCCCGGAGATTGCCCGGACGATCCGGGTTCATTAACCGTAGCTCAAATCCGGGGAGGAATAGGCCCCTATGCCATTAAAATAAATAATGGGAATAGCAGGACCCTGGGGTCTCTGCCACAATCCCTTCGCAACATCCAGCCCGGGAATCTGGAAATTACCCTATCGAGCAGCGATGGCTGCCTTTTCGACACGTTGGTGGCTATTCCTCCCGCGGAACCTTTATTCCTGGAGCTCGGGACGGACCTGGAGGTTCAAAAAGGCGATACGGTAGCGCTCTCCGCAGCGGTTAACTTCGTGCCGAAAACGATCCAGTGGTTCCCTGGAACGGGGTTAAGCCAGACCAATATCCTGGCGCCCATTGCCAGTCCTCAAACTACCACGACGTACCAGCTGAGGGTCACCGACGAAAACGGTTGTCCGGTAGAGGATCTGATCACATTGTTCGTGACGGACGATTTGCAGATCTTTTTCCCATCGGCTTTCAGTCCAAACGGAGACCAGGTAAATGATTTCTTTACCGGCTTTTCCGGAGGCTCGGTAGAACGAATTGAATTATTGCGGATATACGATCGATGGGGTGAAATGCAGTTTGAAACAACCAACATTCTTCCCAACGAACAGGAAAGCGGCTGGAATGGGCAATTTCGCAACGAACAAGCTCAACCGGGCGTCTATGTTTTCAACGCCTGGGTGCGTTTAAAAGGAGGGGAAACCCGTTTTGTGGCCGGCGAAGTACTCCTCGTTCGTTAAACGGCGCTATGCTCAGGCAAGCCGGGCAAGGTCGCGGACCAGGATTTTGCCACGGTTGAAATAGATGAGGTCGGATTTTCTAAGATCGTTCAGCACCAGCGTGACGGTTTGGCGGGAGGTGCAGGTAATATTGGCTATATCCTGGTGCGTAAGGGAATGTTTGACCAGGGTTTCGAAGCCAACTTTCTGGCCCCGCTGCTGGGCTGAATCTTTAATAAATTCTACGATACGGGTTCTGGCATCCTTGAACACCAGGGATTCCAGCTTTTGTTCCGCTTTGATAAGCCTTCGCCCGAAGGACAGCAATACCCGGTTGCTGAGGTCGAAGTTCTGGCTCATCAGTTTGCGAAAATCTTCCACCTTAACCACGTATACCAGGAGGTTTTCTTTCAACGCCTGGGAGAATTCCTGGCGTTCTTCTTCGCCGATAAGTCCCAATTCTCCGAACATGGCCAACGGATGAATAACTGATTTAATAACCTCCTTGCCGTCGCTGGAATGGGTCCCTGTTTTTACGGCGCCTTTCGCGAGAAGAAACATTTCCGTAGACGGATCGCCGGCGCGATAAATGACGCTGTATTTTGGGATGTCGCGGGGAATCATCATCCGGGCCAACTGTTCGCATTCCGATTCGCTGAGTACCGAGAACAGGGAGAATTGGCGGATAAAAGAAAGTTTGGCTTCCATAGTGGCGTCGTTTTTTTATGGGACATTTCCAACTAGACACCAAATGAATTCCAAGCCCCCATGCGATGGGCCAACTATTTTATTCTCGCTAAAAAGAAATCCTGGCTAAACCCGGCAAAAACCCCTACTCCATTCCGAATATTTGTAAACAGAATGACTGGCTCTGCAAATGGCAGATCCGGATTCACCCGCTGCCTGTTTACGGCGCTGTAAAACCGGTAGTACTCCTCCGGGACACTTCGCAAAGAAGCCACAACGGCGGTGGGCGTCCCTAGTTCTTTAGGCAATTCCAGCGTAACCGGAAATTGAAGGGATTTGAATTTTCCCTCAAACGGAGTATCTTCCAGCAGCACCCCACCCTCGTAATGGGCTATTTGGTAGTTGGTATTGATATTGGAACCAAGGACGATGCTCCGGAACTCCTGCACCGCGGTGTCTCCCAAAATGCCTGAAGTTTTTTCCAGTTGAAGAAAAAAAAGCAGGTGATAGAAGTTTTTCTGCCGGTTGGAAGCGGGGTCCCAAAAACCGGCGTTCAGGGCGTATTCATACTGAATCGTTTTATTCTCCTGATTTTCCACCGATTGGGTAATAAATGCCTCAAATTGATCCAGTTTCACTATTTCCGGGGCTGTGGACACCGCCTCCGCCGCAGGAAAGCCCGGAACGCGGACTTCCAGGCGATACTCCCGCCCGGTTTGTGGCGAAAATTGTTTAGTTTGATAAAACGGCGTGGCGCCTTCCTCAGGAGGGGATAACGCGAGTTGCTCGACAAGCCTGCCGTCGTCGTACAGCCGGACAACGGCATTCAAGGGGTATTCCGTGGTGGCATTGGCAAGCACGGAGCGGGTTTTTGTCACTTCGACTTTAAGTGGCCCTCCTTCCGCAAATGTCCCGATAATGGCAATGCGGGGATCGGGGTCTTCGAGTCCCAGGTCGACGGTGCGTTCGCAGGTAGCGCTAAGTAGGATAACCCCCAGGGGGACAAAGATCCATCGTTTTGTCATGCATGCAGTTGTTTAGGGAATAGGCAAATCGAAGCGTTAACCAGGGACCGGGCGCCAACACAACATATTAAGAAGGAAACAAACAAACCATGATTCCCGTTCAAAACCTGAGGCTATAACTTAGAGAAGGCAGAACAGGCAGAAGTTGCACGCCAACAAACGATTTTTTCTCTTTAAGCCTGCCGTCTGTGACCACCAGTTCGGTTTTCAATTGATAGTAAAGGGGATTTTTCCGGTTATAGGCGTTATACACCCCTATTCTGAGGGTTTGTTCTGCTCCAAAAAGCGGGTTTAACCGGTAACCAAGCCCCAGGTCTAACCGGTGGTAGGCGGGTAAACGCAGCCGGTTCTTATCCCCAAAATCGATGACGGTAACCGGCCCGGAAGGCAGCCCGGAAAAAGTAACGGTAAACGCATCGATAGGCAGGCTAATCGCCAGGCCCGTACCATACACCCATACGGCGCTCCACTCGGCACGTTTTCCTATCACCTGCACGAGCGTCAATTTCAAATCGTGCCGCCGATCGTATTTATAGGGAAACTCGGCTCCCTGATTGATCAAAGGAAACCGGCGGGTCGTTTGAGAAAGGCTGTAGGAAAGCCAGCCTCCCCATTTTCCTTTCCGTTTATTGATTAGCAGTTCGGCGCCGTATGCATTGCCAGTTCCCACAGTGATATTGCCTTCCCAATCGTCCAAAAACGTGGCGCCTTCGGAATAAGCGACCAGATGGGAAAAGGATTTAGAGAAAATGTCCGCACTGATATCCAAATTCCGGTTTAGCCGCCAGTCCAACCCGGCACTTTTTTGCCAAACGGAAGAAGGAGGCGCTTTACCTGTAGCCGGGACCCAAAGATCGGTAGGAAGCCCGATATCGGCGCCGGAGAGCAGATGTTGGTATTGGACCATACGGGTAAGAGCCGCTCTCGCCTGAAGGGATTCCGAAAGCTGGCTATAGAGGGCAATCCTGGGTTCCAGGGCGGAAAAAGGGCGGCGGTCCGCCCACCAATTGGACCAATGAAGGCCATAGTCCAGGCGCCATGCCCTGCCGATACGCACTTCCTGTTCGGCGTAGGCAGAAGCCGCCCAGGTCTGAATTTTGCGGAAAGCCGTACCTTCGCCTGCTTCCACTCCCGTATCTTCATCTCCAAAATCCAGAACGCCCGGGCTAAATGCCTGGCGATTGGCTATGATTCCCGCACGGTAAGCCCCTCCACCGACGCCTGTCCATTCCCACTCTATACGTCCTCCCCAATCCTGTATCCTGGAAACATAGTCTCCCCTTTGCCAATCTGTGCTTTGGCCCTCTCCCGGAAATAACAGCGCAAGGATTTTTCGGGTATTATAGGAAGCCTGAACGTGCAAATCGGACGAAGTCAGCAAGGCGTGCATAAACAGCCGGGGATGCACAACCCGGGTCCAGCGAAGGCTTTGAGCGGTATTTCTCCAGTTCAGCCGCTCGGCATACGCCTGGCGCAATCGGAAACGGTAAAACTGATCATCCTGGCTGCGAAATGCAAAGGTGTCCACTTTTTCCCCGGTGTTTCCAAATCGGTCTTCGCCGGAAAAAAAACTGTAAAAAAGCTTGTCTTTCGCAGAAAGCACAAAATGCACCTTCCCGCTGAGGTCGTAAAACTGATAATTCGATTGCCCGTCTTCGCCATGAGCCGTCTTATAGGCACGCGTATAAGGCTTCAGATATAAATCGACCAAAGAGGCTCTGGCCGAAAAGATAAAAGCGCTTTTCTCCCTTACCAAAGGCCCTTCCACCAATAATTGGGCGGACGACAACCCCAGGTCTACCAGCCCTTGGAACTTATGAGCGTTGCCATCCCGGAGCCGGACATCCAGGATGGAAGATAACCGGCCGCCGTAGCGGGCAGGGAACTCTCCCCGGATAAATTTGGCGCTTTTTACCGTTTCGGGATGAAAGACCGACCAAAGACCGGCCGCGTGCTGGTAATTGTATACCATAGCCCCATCGATCAGGACCTGATTTTGCCCGGCATTCCCGCCGCGGACAAAAAAACCCCCAACCCCATCAGAGCCCGTCTGGACGCCGGGGAGCAAGTGCACTGTACGGATCAGATCATTCGAACCGACAAGCTGGGGCAGGGCCGCGTTGCGCTGTGCATTCAGATAAACCGCCCCGTGTTCTTTGCTAAAAAGGGAAGAATCCAAATCGGTGATGAGCACTTCCTCCAGGGTTAGGTTTCGCTTCAATGCAAGCGAAATAAAGGTATCCCTCTCCAGAGAAAAATTCAGGCTTTTGGATTGGTACCCCAGATAAGCCGCTTCGATCCCTGCCGGACCTGCAGGGAGGGTCAGGCTGAAAAAACCGTACCCGTTCGTGGTGCTTCCCGTTTCCAGGGCTGGCGCCCAAACGCTACCGTTGACCAGTTTTTCGCCGGATTCTTCATCTTCCAGGTATCCGCTGATGGTATAATTGACCACGCGGGCAGGTGCAGGCTTTTTCTGGATCAGAATATTCCCCCGAACCCATTGGTATCCCAACCCGGTTCCATCGAAAAGAAAGGCCAGCACATCCCTAAGCGGGGCGTTTCGAAACGAAACGAAAATGTCCTTCTCAGGCAGAAGGTCATTGCTGAAAACCAACGGTATAGAGTCCTGGTCGAGAAGGACATAGAGCGCTTCTTCTAAAGACACATGGGAAAAGATCCTGTTGATCTTCTTCTCCAGCGCCTGCTGCGGGTAGGCCGAAAGACTAAAGGCTAAAGAAAAAAAAACGAGTAGGCTTTTCCGCATAAGATTCAGCGTAGTTAGTCCTTACAAGGAACGCCTGAAATCCGAAAGGTGTTGCTTTCACCTCCGGCGGAACGCAGGGTAAGACCGGCAGCCTGGCACATCAAAGCCAGGGTGGATTCCATTTCCATGGTCTGTATATTACCTGTGACCCGGCAATTGGCCAAACGGGGGTCGGAGAATTCAATGGCAGCCAGGCCGTATTGCTCCAGCAACGTTTTAATCCGGCCCAGATCCGTACCCCGGCAGGCAAGCGTCCCGGTTCTCCATACCTGGGCTTCAGGAAGAGAAACAGAAGCAGAACCGCTGTCATTGCCCAAGCGCACCCAGCCCCGCATATTCTTTAGGAGAACCAACCGCTGTCCGGACTGATGGCCGGTAAGAGCAACTTTGCCTTGTTCCACCTCCACTTCCGTTGCCTGGTCCTCTGGATAGGCACGCAAATTGAACCGGGTGCCCAACACTTCGACCTGGGCAAGGGTAGTTTGAACCGTGAAAGGACGGCCTGGGATATGAACCACCTCGAAAAAGGCTTCTCCCCGCAGGAAGAGCTTCCGTGGGCCTTTTTTTCCAAAACTTGCCGGGTAACGGAGTTGACTGTTCCTGTTTAACCAAACAGCACTGCCATCTGGGAGAATCCTTTTTTCCAGCGGCGCCTCCTGCGCGCTGAACTGCGCCCATTTCTGGGCTTGGGGCGGCACGGCAAACCGCCAAACGGAAACAGCCGTCAGAAACAGAAATCCTGCCGCCACAGAGGCATTACGGAGGAACCGGAGCTTCGCTTTCTTCCGGAACCGGACAGCCTCCTTTTCTTCCGCCAGCCGGTCTTTAAACCGGGCCCAACCAGCATCCACATCCGGCTGGAAGGCCTGTTCTTTATACCGGCCGGCAGCTTTCCAGATGCGCTCTGCATCATCATAAAAAGGACCAGCCGCGTCTTCCCTGGAGGAAGGCGATCCTTTTAACCGGCGAATGATCGTTAACCAAATGTGCTCCATACCTGCGAATATCATAAGCCCGACACCAATTTCCGGCATATCCCCTATTTTTCTATTCCGGAACTTCTCCAATTGCATGGCATCTGACAAAAGAAGGGTTAGGCCAAATAAGGCCCGAGGGTTTCCCTCAGTTGTTTAAGGGCTTTCGTCATTTGGTTTTCTACCGTTTTAACTGAAATGCCTAGCTTTTCTGCAATTTCAGCATTGGAAAGCTCTTCAAAACGACTGAGAACAAACACCATGCGGCATCTCGCCGGCAGGCCGTCTATCGCCTGGTCGATCTTTTCCTGAAGTTCGGAGGCAGCCATTTGCTGCAACACATCCGTTTCAGGCGCCGGGAGGTCTTTTCCGGCGTCTTCCTCCGGCAGCAAGCGGTTATCCCGGATATAATTCAAGGTCTTGTTCAACACCGTTCGCTTCAGGTAAGCTCTGAGCGACAAACGAATATCCAGTTGATCCCGGCGGCGCCAGAGTTCAAGCAAGGTTTCCTGAGCCAGGTCTTCAGCGGCTGCGGATTGAGGCAGCACTTTATAGACTACCTGGCACAAGAGAGGATACATTTCCCGAAACAGCGCTTCCATGGCCGCTTCCGGTTCGCGGCGCATCCAGATCATCCATTCAGTATCGGTTCGGCTGTTACTCAAGTCGGGGAATTTTCTCTGGTTTTGGAACGGAACCGCCTTCTCAAATCGGCCGCCAGGTTGCCATCAAGCCTGGATGTCTGTGTTTCCGTTTTGGGGAGGGACAGATAAAAGAACAAGGCGGCAAGCCCCACTCCCAACGCGCTTCCAAGCAAAACATCTTCTTCGAAATGGAGCACCAGATAAATCCGCGATAGTCCGACCAGCAAAGCCGCGATAAAAAGTAACAATCCGGAAATTCGCTTTTCAGGCAGACAAAAGGCCAGAAAAGCGAAAAAAGCAAAAGCGGCCATCGTATGGCCGGAGGGCAAACTCCGCAGTCCTTCATGGATTTCCACTCCAGACACCGGAATAATTTCCTCCATTCTTCCCAACTCCCGGAAATACCGCCCAGGACGGGGCTGGCTAAACCAGGTCTTTGTTAAAGTGGACGTTATCGATACGGCAAGCGTCAGCAGGGGGAATGCCAGCGCCCAGCGGTAGCGCAAGCCAAGGAGCGCCAGCAAAACCAAGAGAAAGCCTTCTGTTTCCCCGCCTTTGGTCCAGACTTTAAAAAAAGTGTCCCCGATTACGCTGCGATGGCCGCTGAAAAAAAAGATGAGTTCGCCTTTGGGCATGGCAAACAGCCATCCGGCTCCGGCCAGGGAAAACACAACCCATCCAAGGAAGAACGTTTGGTTATCCGAAAGGAACGATTTCCAGGAAAAAGCCGGTTTAACTGCCATGCGCATTTGATTTGATCAGGCGGCCACTCTTTTTCTCAACCGCAACACCCGCCCGATGGTTCTGCCCAAACGGACTAACCAGTCCAGATGCATCATTCGCGCATCCTTCATTGCCCGCACCGTGAGAATCCATCCCGTTGGAAACAGGATGCCGCAAGGTACCCAGGCCGCAGCTTCGGGAGTCAGGATAAACGATTCGGCAATTTTCCGGCAAAAGATCGTGATAACGACAAACAGCATAAAGAAAATCGTCGCTACCAGAATAGGATATCCAAACCCGCCTTTGCGAATGATCGCGCCCATCGGGGCGCCGATAAAAAGAAAGATAAAACAGGCCAGGGCAATACTGAACTTGGAATGCCGGTCAAAGACATGTTTCACCCTGGACTCCTCCATACGGACCAACATGGCCTCCGTAGTTTCCGCCTGATTCTGAATACTGCGCACGATATTGTCCGCACGAATAAACAGGTTTTCTCTTTCCCCCTCATCAATGGTTTCGATAAACGACCGGGCTTTCTTAAGATCGGTTTTTTTTCTGGGTACCGGTGTTCCCTGGATTTGCACAGGAACCATCGCATGCTGGTCGGGAACATATTCCACATTGACATACCGGCTGTCGGCTACCGCCTCGTCAGCCGCAGGCACCGTATCGCGTTCAAAGTACGTGCTATCCATCTCCATGACCTGGACATAACTGGCCATAAAGTTGGAAAGGCTTTTCACCCGCTTGTCCATTTCCACTGCAATAGAATCCGCAGCCAGTTTCAACTGACTGGCGCTCATCATCTGCCGGCTTGATTTGAAAAGGTCTTCGTTGGTCCGGCTTAACTGAAACTCGCTCAGGTCAAAAATTTTGGTATACTCCCTGAAGGAAGTGCGGACAAAAGGATAGCGGGAAGAGGAAGAAGTAGCCGACTGTATATACTGATGCCCATTGGTTAGTTTCATGACAAAATACCGGCCGTCGGGGGTGGCAAACATTTCCCCTTGTTCCGCAGAAACCTGGGATATCTTACCGATGCTTCCCTCGGAGTGGTCGTAGATAAGCACGTCTTTTACCGTACGCCCGTCCCTCATGCGTTTTCCGATATGAATGGCAAAGTTCTGGAAATCGTCGTTGAATACCCCTTCTTCCATGCGCAATGCCGGTTTTTTCTGCTGAATATCGTACATGCGGGAACCAAACTTCAGGTTGGCAATCGGGATAAGGGTATCGGAACAATACCAGGAAAAAATACTGGCGCCAAATCCAAACACCATCAACGGACGCATGACCCGGAGCAAGGAAATTCCGGCGGATTTCATACTCGACAACTCGTACCGCTCCCCAAAATTACCCATGACCATCACGGACGCCAGCAGCATACCCAAAGGCAGCGCCATAGGAATAATCCCAACGCTCCGGTAGAAGATCAGTTCAATGATCATAAACACCCCGAGCCCTTTGCCGGCAAGCTCGTCCATATAGAGCCATAGCACCTGCATGAGCAGCACAAACAGGGCAATAGCAAAAGCTACTACAAACGGAGGAAGAAAGCTAAGCAGTACCAATCGGTCGAGTCGCTTCATAGCCGGGAATATACTTCTTGAGCGCATTCGCCCGCCAAAGATAGAGAAAACGCGATGTCCGGTACAGGAGAAAGCTACAATTGTAGCCCAGACCCCAAAAAATGCGCAATTTTATTTCCGCATTGTAACCTTTTTCTCCGGGGACCGTCTTCCCCTCGAAATCACCGACGATGAGCCCTGAATCATTTAAACATCTGATCATGCCGCTTAAAGACCGGATGTACCGGCTGGCGCTCCGCATTACCGGCGAAACCGCCGAAGCGGAGGACGCGCTTCAGGAGGTGTGGATCAAATTATGGAAGCAAGGAGACCAACTCCTCCAAATTCAAAACCTCGAAGCCTGGTGCGTGCGGGTGACCAAGAACCACTGCATCGATAAAGTGCGCAACAAAAAGCACGAGGTGCGGGAATGGACAGAGGCAGTAGGAGTTGTTAGCTGGGATCAAGACCCAGAACGAAAGGCGGAACAACAAGACACATTCCGCCTCATCCGGAGGGCCATAGGCAGGCTGCCCGAAAAGCTCCAATTGGTGATGCACCTTCGGGATATCGAAGGGCTAAGCTATCAGGAAATCGAAGAAGCCCTGGAAATGCCCATGGCTCAGGTAAAAGTGAATTTATTTCGCGCCCGGCAACAGGTGCGCGCTCAACTGCTAAACACGGGACTACAATGAACGACGACGCATTTATCCGCGAACTACTGGACAAATACTTCGAAGCAGAAACCTCTCTTGAAGAGGAAAAAACCCTGAGAGAATTTTTTAGCCGGCGCGTCAACGACCCGGGCCTGAAACCCTATCAGGAGCTTTTCTCCTTTTTTCAAAACGAACAACTCCAGCAGCCTTCCGAAAGCCTGGAAGAACGGTTTTTTGAAAAGCTTTCCCAGGAGGAAACATCCGAACCCAAACAGCCGGAAGCCATCCTCCGCCCACTTCGCCCCTGGCTGATGCGGGCCGCCATGGTTGCGTTCCTTCTGAGCGGATCCTGGTGGATCTATACCCGCTACCAACCCCAAACGCCTACCGAAACCGCCGCTATCGACTGGTCGAAATACGAACCGAAAACTCCCGAGGAAGCCTTCCGCATCACCCGGGAAGCCCTGGGAAAAGCCTCGCGTCACCTCAACGAAGGTACTTCTATGGCAATGGAAGAAATGACCCTGCTGGGGGAAATGGGAAAAGTACTGCACTAATTTGTCAACCACATAAACACATGAGCCATGCGCATCAAACCCGTTCTGTTCACCTTTCTCCTGGCCGGATTGGCCTTTAGCGCCGCCGCGCAAAACGACGCAAATGCGATCGACAAGTACTTCCAGCAATACGTCAACGACAACCGGTTTTCGGTCGTCTACATCAGCCCCAAACTCTTCCAGATGTTCGGCAAACTGGACGTTGGCGTCCTGGACATGGATAACGACACCGAAGCCCAGGCCGTTATGGACATGATCAAGGACCTGCGCGGATTGCGCATCCTGACTACCGACGAAAACGTGGCCGAATTCTACAAGGAAGCTAAAGCCAAGATCAACACCAAGGAGTACGAAACGCTGATGACCGTTAGAGAAAAAGACGGCGACCAGGTCGAATTTCTCGTGCGGGAAGCCGAAGACAAAATTGCCGAACTCTTGCTGCTGGCCGGCGGCCCCGGCGCCGATGAATTTGTACTGATGAGTTTCGTTGGACTGCTCGACCTCAACAAAATTTCCCGCTTGGCTAAAGAAATGGAAAAATGAGAACGCTCCTGTTGCTCTGCTGCCTGAGCGCCCTGTTGACGGGGCGCTCCGCAGCCCAATCCAGCGCGAAAGCGTTTTACCGCGACCACAAGCGGGAAGAAGGCGTCTTTAACTTCAAACTGCCGGGCTGGCTGGTGTGGTTCGCGGGAGGTATCGCCTATAACAGCGTCCGGGATCCCGAACTCAGGGAAGCGCTCTGGTTGGGGAAAAAACTGGGAAACCTTCGGATGATGCACTCCGAAAGCGGAAACGGGCTTACCGCTCAATCTGTCTCCACGCTGGTCGACGGCATGTATGCTAACCATTACGAAGACCTGATCCTTGTGCGGGAAGGCGATACGCGGGTCCACTTTCTGGTAAAGGACCAGCGCGAAAAGCTCAAGGACCTGGTCTTGCTGATCCATGAAGACGACGGATTTACCTTCTTCAGCATGAAATCCCGGCTGAAAATAGACGACATCTCCCGGCTGATTGAGCAATTCATCCTCGAAGATCCCAAGAATCCCGAAGAACCCGGAAAGAAAAAGATCCTCTCGTCTAAAAGAAAGGTGCTGATTCCGCAGGCGTGAGGTTAGAGGTTAGACGTTAGACGTTAGACGTTAGAGGTTAGACGTTAGACGTTAGAGGTTAGACGTTAGACGTTAGACGTTAGAGGTTGGGGCAGGGGCTTGGGGCCATACCACCTTGTTCGCCGAAATCCCCAGGTTTCGCGCAGGACTACCTGTTCGCCGTCCCGCAATGAGCGGGATCAGATTTTGTGCGGAACTATCCGCCGGTCCCCCGACCGGCGGATAGATTCCGCTGGGAGTCTGATCCCGCTTTTTGCGGTACCTCGAACAGATTTTTCTACTACTCACAGGGGCGAAGCGCCGCCTCAGACCACCTCAAAACGTAATCCCAAATTGAAAATCCAGTTGTCCCATTTTCAGCTCAATGGTTTGCCCGGGATCCAGGGGGTTTTTCCCGCTTAAGGCATTCGCAGGAACGAGGTTAAGCGAGAAATCGAGCATGCTTTCGCCTCCCAGTTTCCTGCTGAACCCAAGGGCAATGTGGTGTTCCACCACGCCGGGGGCGAGGATGTTGAACAGAACCTCCGATTCGGGGATGGGCTGTTTCCCATAAGAATACCCTCCGCGTAACACCCAGTTTTCCACACCGGAGAACTCGATGCCTACTTTGAAGATATTCATATCCTTCCAGCCAAAACCGGCAGCGTTCTCTGACCCCAGAGGCGTCCATGCCGGATTTGGAAGATAGTCGTTGGGGTTGGTCGGTACGCCGCCCGGTTTCAGGAAAGCGGGAAAAAGATTTTGAGGCACCATGGGGTTGTTGATGGATTTGACGCCGCTGTAGTTAATGCGTTTGTAATCCGCCAGGAAGGTCACCTTTTCGCTGGGCGACAAAGCGATCCCTACGCCGAACCAGGAAGGAATATCAAAATCCCCGCCTTCCGCAAATAGTCCCGCGTACTCCTCAAATTCGCCCATAGCCGTTTTGGACTGGTACGTGGCTCCAACGGCGATCAAGTCGGAAAAGCGGCCCAAATACCCCACTTTAAATCCGAATCCCGTGCTGTTGTCCTTCTCGTTGTTCGACAGCTTAGTCCCGGCGCCGGAGGCCTGGGCAAAGGTAGCAAGGCCTTTTGCTTCAAAATTTTGGTATGCAAAAACTGCAGAAACCCCCAGGCTGTGGCCTTCTGCAACTTGATAAGCGAAACTGGCCTCTGTAAACAGTTGAGCCAAATTGACGCCGGTCAGGTTGGTCACCTTCCCAAAGAGCGCAAACCCGTCGGAAGCCTTAGCCGACGCGTCGCCAAAGGTTCGGGTGTCGTAATCCGAATTCATACCACCGTTGCCATATACGGCAACCCCCAGGCCGGCTTTTTCCCCAATAGGCCAGTTGGCGCCAAAAGAAGGAAGGATAAAAACAGTGGAACCACTCTCAAAAGTCCCCGGCGCTAATCCAAACGAGTTAGGCTGACCGGATGGATTTCCCGTCACGGAATACTGCCTTGCCGGACTGAACAAACCCAGGTTGAAATTGTACCTGGCCCCCAGAAAGCTCCGGGTAGCCGGGTTCCCCCCTATGAGCGTGGTGCTTTCGAAGCCAAGACCCGCTCCTGCCATGCCTTTATGACGGGTAGCGTAAGCGATGGAAAAGTACCCGTCGGTTGCCAGCGCCGGCCATGTCAGGCCCAGGAGAACTACCGCCAGGAAAAATGAGCGTTTAGGATGTTGCATAGGTTTGGTTTATAAGGTTTGGAAAGATTCCAGGGCAAATCAGCTTGCCCCATAATTCTGAAAATTAAGATTTTTATATGAAAAAATGATAAAATATTCATGTTAAATCCATTTTCAGCTATTCCCTTCAACCGGTTCGCCGTCCCGCCATAAGCGGGGCTTTGTTCGCCGTCCCGCAATGAGCGGGATCAGATTTCGTGCAGGACTATCCGCCGGTCTCCAGACGCTACGGTCTGGACTTTCAGCCCGACCGGCGTCAACTGTTTGCTTTTGTTCCCCCTGTCTCCATTTCCCCCCTCCCTTTCTAGGCCACTTATATCCTTTTGCTATCTTTACCTACGTTAACAGGACAAAAACACCTAGCGTATGAAACCATCTATCGTTGTACTTCCCCTTTTGCTCGCTTTTGGCGCCGCTACGGCCCAGCAGACCGCTCCTACTCCCGCAGACAAGCGGATTGAAAGTTTCAGCCAACGCAAGAAACTGGAAGCGGCCTCCGTTGCCAACGGCATCGAGTTCCGCTCTATCGGCCCCAGCGTGTTCAGCGGGCGGGTTGTGGACGTTGAAGTCCGGGAAAGCGATCCGTCTCATTTTTATGTCGCCTACGCCTCCGGAGGCCTTTGGAAAACCACCAACAACGGCCAGACGTTCGACCCTCTCTTCGACAAGGAAATGGTCATGACCATCGGCGATATTGCCGTGGATTGGTCCCGCAACGCTATTTGGGTTGGGACCGGCGAAGTCAACTCCAGCCGCTCTTCCTATTCCGGGACCGGCGTTTTCCGGAGCACCGACGGCGGAAAAACCTGGAAACACCTCGGGCTGTCCGAATCCCATCACATTGGCCGCATTATTCTACATCCCAAAGATCCCAACACCGCCTGGGTAGCCGCTTTGGGCCACCTGTACACCGACAATCCCGAGCGTGGGGTATTTAAAACAACTGACGGCGGCAAAACCTGGAACAAGGTCCTTTTTGTCGACGACAAAACCGGCGCCGCCGATTTGATCATCGATCCCGCCAACCCCAATACCCTCTACGCCGCAACCTGGCAGCGCGACCGTAAAGCCTGGAATTTTGTGGAATCGGGCCCCGGGTCGGCCATTTACAAATCGACCGATGGCGGCAAAACCTGGAATAAACTCACTACCGCCGCCTCCGGTTTCCCCACTGGCGAAGGGGTTGGCCGCATCGGACTCGACATCGCCCGCATCAACGGCAAACCGGTCCTGTACGCCGCTCTGGACAATTACCACCGCCGGCCAAAGGAAGCCCCCGAAGACCCAACGGTAATAACCAAGGATCAGGTGCGCAGCATGACGGCGGACCAGTTCCTCCAACTGAAAAAATACCAGATCCGGGAATTTTTGAGCGGAAACGGTTTTTCGCAGGAATACACGGTAGACCGCGTGATGGGAATGGTCAAAGAAAATAAAGTCACCCCGGCAGGGCTCGTCGAATACACCGAAGACGCCAACTCCCTGCTTTTCGACACCGAGGTGATCGGACTGGAAGTATACCGCTCCGACGACGAAGGCAAAACCTGGAAGAAAACGCACAAAGGCTATCTCGACAACGTTTTCAGCTCCTACGGGTATTACTTTGCCCAAGTGCGGGTTGCTCCGTATGACGCCAACAAGCTCTTCGTGCTCGGCGTGCCCGTCATTCGTTCCGACGACGGCGGAAAAACCTGGAAATCCGTCGACCAGGACAACGTTCATTCCGACCACCACGCCCTTTGGATCAACCCCCGCCGGCCAGGCCATGTCATTCTGGGAAATGATGGGGGGTTGAATATTTCCTACGACGACGGCAAGAACTGGAATATCTGCAACACCCCGCCCGTCGGCCAATTCTATTACATCGCCGTAGATATGGCTACGCCATACAACGTTTACGGCGGCTTACAGGATAACGGCGTGTGGATGGGCCCCAGCACTTACAGGGCCAGCAGCCGGTGGCAAAGCAGCGGCCAATATCCTTATCGCGCCATTGGCGGCGGCGACGGTATGCAGGTTGCCGTCGACACCCGCGACAACGCCACCGTGTATTCCGGCTCCCAGTTCGGCTTCTACTCCCGCCAGAACACCAAAACCGGCCAGCGAAAATCCATCACCCCAAGGCATAAGCTGGGCGAACGCCCCCTGCGCTGGAACTGGCAAACCCCGATCCACCTTAGCGCTCACAACCAGGACATCGTATATATGGGCTCCAATAAACTCCACCGCTCTTTGAACCAGGGCGACCAGTTTGAGGTCATCTCCGGCGACCTGACCAAAGGCGGAATCAAAGGCGACGTGCCGTTCGGTACCCTTTCGACCATCCATGAATCGCCGCTCAAGTTTGGCCTGCTCTACACCGGCTCCGACGACGGCCTCATCCACGTGTCCAAAGACGGCGGCGTGAATTGGGAGCGCATCTCCGACGCCCTCCCGCAAAACCTGTGGGTTGCCCGAATCCAGGCATCTGCCCATGCGGAAGGCCGCGTATACGCCTGCCTGAACGGCTACCGCTCCGACGACTTCACGCCCCACCTTTATGTATCGGAAGATTTTGGAAAAAACTGGACTCAAATTGGGACCGACCTCCCGCTGGAGCCTCTGAACGTCGTCAAGGAAGACCCCGCCAATCCCAATATCCTCTACGTGGGTAGCGACCACGGCCTTTACCTCTCCCTCGACCGCGGCAAGACGTTCATGCTGCTCAACAACGGGTTGCCCGCCGTACCAGTACACGACGTAGTAATCCATCCGCGCGAAAAGGAGATTTTGGTCGGCACGCACGGCCGCTCGATCTACCTCGGAAGAGGGAAAGAACTCCAGCAGTTGAACGAAAGCCTGCTTGCCAAAACGATCCAGGCATTTGAACCCGACGGCGTCCGCTACAACCCGCGCTGGGGAACGCCTTTCGTCGATTGGGCGGAAGCTACCGAACCGGAAGTCCAACTGCCGCTTTATGTCAAGTCCGCAGGCGATGTCCAGATCAGCGTGCAAACGGAAAAAGGCCTGGAATTATTCCAGTTTTCCAAGCCCTGCAAAGCCGGGCTGAATTACCTTCCTTATACCCTCGAAATGAACGCCTCCATGGCCGGGGAGATCGAATCCGCCGTCAACGCCAAGCTCAAGGAAGAAGACCGCCCCCTAAAGATGAAGCCCGCCAAAAACGGAAAAATGTACCTCTACCGGGGTACGTATAAGCTCGTCTTTAAGAAGGATGGAGGGGAAAGCAGCGCGATGTTGAAGGTGAATTAAGGCGTAAGGTGTAAGGCGTAAGGCATATGCCTTACGCCTTACGCCTTACGCCTCATGCCTAATCCTAATTCCTCATCCTTACCCCGGAGGAACTAACGGCGCCCGGAGCGGCAGACGCTGCGCCCGCAACGTCAACCGGGTTGATCATCATCGGAACGCCTTTTCCATCCGTGATGATGATTTTGGCGTTGTTGGATTTCGACAGTTCCATAAACGCTTCGATGGCTTTAAACTGGAGCAGCATGGGGTCGAGCCCCTGGGAGATGATGTTCTGCGCGTCGCGAACCCCTTCAGCCTGGATGCGTTTGCGCTCTGCTTCCCGCTTTTCCTGCTGCAGGACGAATTCCATACGCTGGGCGTTTTGCTCGGCTTCCAGCTTTTCTTCAATAGCCCGCGCCAAGCTGGGAGGCAGCTGGATGCTCTTCAGCAAAACCGCTTCCACTTCGATGCCCTTGCCCTGGAGGAGTTTATCCATCTGCAAGCGGATATCTTCCTCGATCTTTCCCCGTTCGCCGGTATGCATGTCTTTGGCGAAAAAACGGGCGCTTACATCCGCTACGGCCGACCGGAACACCGGGAGGATGATATTGCGTTCGTATTCTGGGCCAATCGCGCGCAGGATGCCGGGAGCATCGGTAGGTATTACATTGTACAGGATCGAAACTTCAGACTGGATGTTCAACCCTTCCCTGGAGGGAATGGTCAACCCCACTTCCAGGTTTTCCGTTTGGGTACTCACCTTAACGATCGAGGTAGTAAAAGGGTTAAACCAGCGCAGTCCATTCGTATACGGCTTCTCCTTGTAAGTTCCCAGCGTACGCTTAACGCCAACCTCGCCTTCGCGGATTACGGTGCAACTCCCCAACAAAAGTGCTATAAGCACCAGCATGCTTAACCGTTTCATATTAAATGGTTTGATTATAAAATAAAAGCATTACTATTATTAAAAATTGTTTTACTTTTAAACAAATCTTCTCCCAACTGGTTCGCCGAAAAAACGTCGGCAAATAGCCAAATCCCCCTACATCCTCTACATCCTCTACATCCTCTACATCCCCTACATCCTCTACATCCTAATTTCCCTTGCTTTTCTCCTCAAAAACCCTTAACTTAAGGGAAATCTGAACGGGCGGCCCGTTCATTCAATCCATAGCCATGAAAATCTCCAGGTCGTTCGACGCTTACCAAATCTGGTACTACAGCGCGCCGCAGTACAAGTACAATGCCATGGTGCAGATGTATTACAACCGCGCTTTTGTAGGCAGGATACTGTTCATGAAAGAGGGGGAACCGGTTCCGTCCAACTACGAGATCAACGGCAGCCCGTACCTGCACTTCCCAACCAAAGATTTTGTGCCGATGATGGATTTGCTTCGCAATGAAAAGCCGCTGTATTTGCAGTTTATGCCTGAGAACGGCATCGGGTTCATTGCCACCCGGGAAATGGAGCCGGTAGGGGAATACGAGAATGCCTTTTCGTAGGCTTGGGTCTTGTTTTGGAATTTGTGCTTTGTCGTTTTCATAAAAAACTGGCCCCAGTTGGTTTTATCCGTTGATGGCCTTATTCTTGCAGGAGAAACACCCAATCCGGCCAATCATGGAATCCAACTTTTTTGAAGCAAACCGCCAATTGTGGGATCAGAAGACCGACGCCCACGTAGTTTCCGAGTTTTATGCTGTTGATGCCTTCAAGCAGGGCGCCAGTTCGCTGAATGCCATCGAACTGGATTTGCTCGGCGACGTACAGGGGAAATCGATCCTCCACCTACAGTGTCATTTCGGGCAGGACACGTTGTCGCTGGCCCGGCTCGGCGCCCGCGTTACCGGGGTCGATTTCTCCGAAAATGCCATCGGAAAAGCGCGCGGGCTGGCCGAGGAACTCGGGCTGGAAGCGAAATTCATTTGCTGCAACGTGCTCGACATCGACCAGCACCTGAACGGGGAAAAATTCGACCTCGTCTTCACCAGCTACGGAACCATAGGCTGGCTGCCCGAACTCACCCGCTGGGGACAGCTGATCGCACAGCACCTCAAACCCGGGGGCGCATTCTGTTTGGCGGAATTCCACCCCGTCGTCTGGATGTTCGACGACGATTTTGAAGGGGTTGCTTACTCCTATTTCAATCGCGAAACTATTGAGGAAGACATTCAAGGCACCTACGCCAACCGAAACGCGCCGGTACACGGCAAGTCGTACTCATGGAATCACGACCTTGCCGAGGTTTTCCAGGCCCTTCTGGGCGCCGGCCTCCAAATAACCCAGTTCCGGGAATTCGACTACTCCCCCTATCCCTGCTTCAACCACGTAGTGCCAGCTCCTATTGGATACCACATCAAAGGATACGAGGGGAAACTGCCGATGGTCTATGCGGTGGTGGCGAGGTAGAAAAGTTGCGAAGTTGCGAAGTTGCGAAGTGGCGAGGCAGGCCTCGGAGAGGACTGTCTCGCCACTTTTCTTCGCAACCCCGCAACTCCGTAACTCCGCAACTTTTGTTCGCAACCCCGCAACTCCGTAACTCCGCAACTTTTCTTCGCAACCCCGCAACTCCGTAACTCCGCAACTTTTCTTCGCAACCCCGCAACTCCGTAACTCCGCAACTTTTCTTCGCAACCCCGCAACTCCGTAACTCCGCAACTTTTGTTCGCAACTTCGTAACTTCTTTCTTCCTATCTTAGAGCCGTTTTTGACGAAGTCGGAAAGAAGCCATGAAACTCGCTGCCATAGATATAGGCTCCAACGCCATTCGCTTTCAGGTCATTCGGGTCATCCGGTACCGGGACACCCTGAGTTTCAAGAAATTGGAGTACATCCGCTTCCCTTTGCGTTTGGGGCAGGACGTGTTCAATAACGGCAAACTATCGGAGGCGACGCTCGACCGGTTTGAGCAGTTGATGCGGGCGTTCAAGATCCTGATCGATCTCTATGAAGTGAATGGGTACGTGGCGGTCGCCACCTCGGCCATGCGGGAAGCCAAAAACGCCAAAATTGCGTTGCAGGCGGTGGCTTCTGAGGTGGGGTTGAGCATCCACATCATCAGCGGGGAAGAGGAGGCGGAGATTCTGAGCAAAGCCATCATTCCTTTTCTTGACAACGGCACATACCTCCACATCGACGTGGGCGGCGGCAGCACGGAGCTCAACATCTATAAAGACAAAGTCCGTGTGGACAGCAAATCGTTCCAGATGGGGACGGTGCGCAGCCTCAATGCCAAAGGCAGATCCAAAGTATTCAATGCGGCCGAAGAATGGGTAAACACCTCCCTGGGCCAATCCGAAGACCCGGTGATCGCCGTAGGCACCGGGGGCAACATCCGCAAGCTGTTCCAATTATCGATTTTTCCCAGGAGCGGAAGCATCACATTATCCGAGCTGAATGCGCTTCAGGCTTACGTTGCCGCGCTGCCCATGGAAGAACGGCTCAACCTGCTCAAACTCAACCCCGACCGGGCCGACGTCATCATCCCCGCGGCCGAGATCTACATTGAGGTGATGCGGCGCGGCAACGCCGACCGCATCCTGGTGCCCAATGTGGGGTTGAAAGATGGTTTGCTTTACCAGCTCTACGAAAAGGTAACGGGAGAACCGATCAGCCAGGTGGAGTTTTTGGATCAGATTTGACGGCTAAGGTTCTTCAGGTCAAGGTAAATTGACAATAAAATGACATTGACCACACAAGAAAAACAATTATTGGGGTAAATTTGCTGATGAAAAATATTATATTGTAAGCACAAAATTAGAAGGACTACAGAAAAACTTGTTTTCGGCTTATTGCACCTGACTGTTTGCACCAACAACAAATCAAAACTGGACACCCTGCTGCAGGTTGGGGAAATGCAACGCAATCCCTTCCAATAAGCAGCTTGCTTCCATATCCCTTCTACTGTCACAGTCCAGGCAGCGCCCTTGCCGTCTGCATCGTTTTTCTTTTTCAAAAGGCCAATAGCATTCACCCTCCGATTTGCTAACTCAGTGTAGCCAAAGCAATGGACTATCTTTTTTTAACTTAAACCATATTTCAATGAAACGCATTTCACTAGTGCTTACGTTGTTGCTATTCAGCATGGCCCAGCTGCTAGCGCAACGCATCATCACCGGCAAGGTGGTGGACAACAACAACGAGCCGCTGATCGGGGCATCCGTCCTTGTTCAGGGAACCGCTATCGGTACCGTGACCGATATTGATGGAAGCTATTCGATCGAACTGCCGCAAGGTAGTACGGTCCTGGTTTTCAGCTACACGGGGTATGCCGGTCAAGAGGTAACGGTAGGCACTTCCAACGTTATCGATATTACCCTTGAAGAGGAAAGTACGTTATTGAACGAAGTAGTGGTTACTGCCTATGGCACCACTCGAAAGGAAGCGCTTACCGGGTCGGTAGGTAGCATCAAATCGGAGGCGATTGCCAAACGACCAATAAACAACGTGACCACCGTACTTGAGGGCGCCGCCCCGGGGGTAGTGACTCAAACAGCCAATGGGCAGCCTGGGTCTGGTATCTCAGTTCGTGTTAGGGGATTTGGGTCGATCAATGCCACCCAGGATCCTTTATATGTTGTCGATGGCGTTCCCTATACTGGAGGCACGTCCAATATTAATCCAGACGACGTGGAAAGTATTAGTATTCTAAAGGATGCTTCTGCTACCGCCCTCTATGGCTCCCGCGCGGCAAACGGGGTGGTGATCATTACCACAAAAAAAGGAAAAAGGGGGCGGAACGCCGTTTCACTGAAGGTTTCCCAAGGTTTTGCTACCCGCGGTTTGCCTGAATACGAGCGACTGGATGCTTTCGAATACTACCCCATTATGTGGGAATCCTATCGCAACTCGATGATCTATCCCGTTTCCGGCACAGGCATTTCCCGGGACTCTGCTAGCAGGGTTGCCTCCGGCCTAACCACAAGAACCGGCATTGCGGATCTGCTGACCTATAACCCGTTTAACGTAGCCGCTAATACCATTGTAAGCCCGGATGGCAAGATCAATCCCAGCGCCCAACTCATTTACGGCGACGACCTGGATTGGACCAAAGACCTGATGCGCACTGGCGACCGAAGAGATTATGGAATAAACTTCAACGGGGGAACGGACAAGTTCGATTATTTCCTTTCCGCGGGTTACCTTGAGGAAGACGGATACACATTAAATACCGATTTTACCCGTTATTCGGCCCGTCTTAACGTCAATGTACAGCCCAAATCATGGGTAAAGACAGGGTTAAACCTTGCAGGAAACCATTCCATTTCCAATTATGCAGCGGACGGCGGAAGCACCAACTTTGTAAACCCGTTCTTCTTCTCCCGCAACATTGGTCCTATTTATCCGGTTTTTGCACACAATATGACCACAGGGGAGTTTTTGATCGACCCCGCAACCGGGCAAAAGTTCTGGGATTTAGGAAACCTGGGAAATTCAGGTCTGGGAATACCAAACCGTCCAAGTGGCGGGTTTGCAGGACGGCATACGTTAGCTGAAACCACCCTGAACGAAAATTTATTCACCAGGACCGTGGTAAGCGCCCGTTCGGTTACCGATTTCTTCTTCCTGAAGCATTTCAAATTCACGAATAATATTGCTACCGATTTTCAATATCAGGCGAATAATGAATTTGAAAACACGGTGGTCGGCGATGGTGCTCCAGCAGGGCGAAGCAGCCGGGAATTTAACAGTTCGGTCGGTTTCATTGCCAGTCAGTTGCTGAACTACAACAATACTTTGGGCAACCACAACATTGATTTGCTGGTCGGCCACGAAAGTTTCAATTTAAAAGAAAACGGCCTCGATGGGTTCAAACAGGGGCAATCCCTCTCCGGCAACTCTGAATTTGGAAACTTTACCACCGTTAACTCCCTGGGTTCTTATCTGGACCGTTACCGGATCGAAAGCTACTTATCCAGAGCAAACTACAGTTTTGGAGACAAATACCTGATTTCGGCCAGCCTTCGTACAGACGGTAACTCCCGCTTTGCCGAAGAGTCCAGATGGGGAACCTTCTGGTCTGTTGGCGCAGGTTGGAATATCCATAACGAAAACTTCATGAAAGCTTCCTGGATTGACCAATTGAAGCTCAGAAGCTCTTACGGGGTAGTTGGGGTAGCTGACGGCATTGGTTATTATGCTTACCAGGGCTTATACGGTTTCGCCAATAACGCCAATGAACCCGGTATCGTCCAAAGCCAATCCGCCTTCTTTAACCCCAACTTGACATGGGAAGAAAACGCTCAATTCGATGTCGGCATTGATTTTGCTTTCTTCAAGAACCGGATCAGCGGATCGGTGGAATACTACAATCGCGAATCAAGGGATTTGTTGTTCGCAGTTCCCCAGCCGTTATCCAGCGGCGCCCTGACCTTGACCCAAAACACCGCCACCATGTTCAACAGGGGGATTGAAGCGAACCTGAACCTGGATGTTATCCGCATGAAAGATTTCGTATTCAATTTGAACATCAATGCGTCAACGGTTACAAACGAAATCACCAAGATGCCGGAAACCGTGCAGGAGTTCATTACAGGCACCAAAAAATACTCTGTAGGACGCTCTATTTTTGATTATTGGCTGCGTACGTTTTATGGGGTAGACCCATCCGATGGCGCCGTTTTGTACAAGGCGGATAACAAAAGCGCAACGTCTGGCTTGAGGTTCATCACCAATAGCTCGGGAGGAGTCGATACGGTATCTACTCTCGTCGCCAACGGGAAATTCGAATACAACGGCTCGGTAATTCCCGACCTGTATGGTAGCTTTAGCCCTTCCATCACGTTTAAAGGGTTTACGCTCAGCGGCTTGTTCACGTTCCAAATCGGAGGCTTGACCTACGACCAACTTTATGCCTCCTTAATGTCCACCAGCAACTATGGCGGCGCGCTTCACAAGGACATTCTCAACAGGTGGCAAAATGAAGGCGACGTTACGAATGTACCACGGATGGATAACGGCAGAGGCACCGACTTCAACGCTACCTCTTCCCGTTGGTTGATCGACGCATCCTTCCTGAACATCCGTAATATTAACTTGACTTACACTCTGCCCAAGTCCTTGGTTTCCAAATTTAAAATTGAAGGAGGCCAAGTTTTCGTCGCTGCTGAAAACGTCGCTTTCTTCTCGAAGCGCAAAGGAATGAATAACCAACAAGCATTTTCTGGAGTAACCTCCAATGCATATCCTCCGGCCCGCGTTATCTCGGGAGGGTTTACCTTAAACTTCTAAATAATTGGACATGAAAAACATAAAATATTTTCTTTTTTCTTTATTGGCAGTCCTGGTTTTTTCTGCCTGCGAGAAAGAATTCCTGGACACCTATCCAACAACTTCGGTTTCTGCGGATGATGCCCTTGCGAGCACTCAAAACGCTTATGCGGCATTAAACGGTATCCACCGGATCATGTATACCCAATATGATGCTCAAGGCCAGGCAGGGGAAGGATCTAACAACCTTTTCCGGGATTATTTGGGCGAAGATATTGTGTTCCCCCGGGCCAGCGGAAGTACCGCCTATGTTGGAATTATGCGCTGGGACGACCACCGAAACGTGAACAACGGAAACGTAAGGTATCTTTACCGCTTCTATTATCGTTTGATTTCAAATGCCAATATCTTAATCAACGGTATTGATAATACGCCTGGGCCTGAAAAAGATCGCAACATTATCAAAGGACAGGCTTTAGCCTACCGGGCATGGGCGCATTTCCAACTGGTTCAGCTATGGGGAAAGCGGTATGATGCAAACGCCAAACCAAACGCTCAGTTGGGGGTGCCGTTGATGCTCCAAAACGCCTTGGAAGGCCAACCCAGAGCTACCGTAGAAGAGGTGTATACTCAAATTAATAAAGATTTGGACGAGGCCATCACGCTCCTTGCGGGCTATACGAGGGCAGGATCTGCTGCAAAATCCAATTTTGACCTGAACGTGGTCCAGGGAATCAAAGCAAGGGTTGCATTGACCCAGCAAAACTGGGCTGTTGCAGCAACTGCTGCCGCCGAAGCCAGAAAAGGCTATACGTTAATGTCCAATGCCCAATACCTTGCCGGGTTCAACGACATCACCAATCCGGAGTGGATTTGGGGGAATCGCCAGATCTCCGATCATAACACCTTCTTCTATTCCTACTTTGCGTATATCTCTGCCAACTTCAACTCGACGGTACTCAGAACCCAGCCGAGAGCTATTAACGCTACGCTTTGGGAAGCCATTTCTGCCACCGACATACGCAAGCAATGCTGGGATAAAACCGGAGCAACGGTTCCGATTCCTCCTGGAGGAGCGCGGGTGCCTTACCAGAATAAAAAATACCTGGCGTCCAGTTCCAGTTTGAGTATCGGCGACGTGCCTCTGATGCGTGCAGGAGAGATGTATCTCATCGAAGCGGAAGCAAAAGCGCGGTCCGGGGATGAAGTTGGCGCACGCCAAGCCTTGTTCACCCTAATGAAAAACAGGGACCCTCAATATGTCCTGTCAACCAATTCCGGCCAAGCGTTAATTGACGAGATCATGTTCCACCGCAGGGTCGAACTGTGGGCCGAAGGCTTCCGGTTCACCGACCTTAAGCGATTGAATTTGCCTTTAAACCGCAATGGAATCCCTAATCACCTGGCAGCCATCATCGCTATTTACCAGGTACCTGCCGGCGATGCCAAGTGGGAATGGCTCTTTCCACAGGATGAAATGAACACGAACCTGGCTATTGTACAGAATCCGCTGTAATCCTTACTGTCTGGAATAAAAAAAGCGGGATGACCCTTTGGCGTCATCCCGCTTTTCTCTTTTACTCTTCCACGCTCAGCGCTTTATTCCCTGCGCGTTTGCGCTCGTGTTCCTTTAGGTAGATCTTCCGCAGCCGGATGGATTGGGGCGTCACTTCCACGTATTCGTCTTCCTGGATGTATTCCAGCGCTTCTTCCAGCGAAAACCGGCGGGGCGGGATGATCCGCATTTTTTCATCCGATCCGGAAGCGCGCATGTTCGTCAGCTTTTTCGTGACGGTGAGGTTAATGACCAGATCCCCCGGGCGGCTATGTTCCCCCACTACCTGGCCTTCATAGACATCCTCGTTGGGTCCGATGAAAAACACGCCGCGCTCTTGCAGGTTGTTGATCGAGAAGGGGATGGATTTTCCGGGTTCTTTGCTGATCAGCGACCCGTTGATGCGGCCGGGAATTTCCCCTTTATGGGGCTGGAACCCGGTAAACCGGTGGGTCATCACCGCTTCGCCCGCCGTTGCCGTCAGCATGAGGCTTCTCAGCCCAATGATTCCACGGGAGGGGATCTCAAAACGCAGGATCATGCGGTCGCCTTTAGGTTCCATGGAGTGCATCAGGCCTCTGCGGCGGGTCACCATCTCGATGGCGCGTCCGGAGACGTCTTCGGGCAAGTCGATGGTTAGCTCCTCCACCGGTTCGTGGAGCACGCCGTCGACCCGTTTGGTGATCACCTGGGGTTGTCCGATCTGGAGTTCGTAGCCTTCCCGGCGCATGGTTTCGATCAGCACGGCGAGGTGCAATACGCCGCGCCCAAATACCCTCCAGGAATCTGCCGAGCCAGTATTTTCCAAGCGGAGCGCCAGGTTTTTCTCCAATTCTTTTTCCAGGCGGTCTTTGATATGCCGGGAGGTGACATACTTCCCTTCCTGGCCAAAAAACGGCGAGTCGTTGATCGTGAACACCATGCTCATGGTGGGTTCGTCGATCGCAATAGGCGGCAATGCTTCCGGGTTTTCGGCATCTGCCACGGTATCGCCAATATCAAAACCTTCCAGGCCGACCATGGCGCAAATCTCTCCGGCGCGCACCTCTTCCACCTTCGCCTTCTCAAAGCCTTCAAACACATAAAGCCCACGCAGGCGGTTTTTCTGAACCGAGCCGTCTTTTTTGCACAAAGCTACGATCTGACCGTCCTTCAAAACGCCCCGGTTCAGGCGGCCGATCGCGATCCGTCCGATGTAGTTGGAATAATCCAGGGAGGTAATCAGCATTTGGGTATTGCCTTCCTGCACTTTTGGCGCGGGCACGTGTTCCACAATCGCGTCCAGCAAAGGGGTGATATCGTTGGTGCGCACCTTCCAGTCGGGGCTCATCCAGCCGTTCTTTCCGGAGCCGAAGAGGGTTGGAAAATCGAGCTGTTCCTCCGTGGCGTCGAGATTGATCATGAGGTCGAAAACCGCTTCCTGGACTTCGTCCGGCGTGCAGTTCTCCTTGTCGACCTTATTGATCACGACAATGGGCTTGAGGCCGAGCTCCAGGGCTTTTTGCAGCACAAACCGGGTCTGGGGCATTGGGCCTTCAAACGCATCCACCAATAAAAGGACGCCGTCAGCCATATTGAGTACCCGCTCCACTTCGCCTCCGAAGTCGCTGTGCCCAGGGGTATCGATGATGTTGATCTTGTAATTTTTGTACCGGATGGATACGTTCTTGGCCAGAATGGTGATCCCGCGCTCCCGCTCCAGGTCGTTGCTGTCCATGATCAACTCCCCGGGTATCTCGTGGTCCTTGAAAAGGTGGCCGGCCACGATCATTTTGTCTACCAGCGTGGTTTTCCCATGGTCGACGTGCGCAATAATAGCAATATTCCTTAATTCCATATCCCTGTTCTCATTTCAGGGGGCAAAGGTAAGGATATTCCCGGGAGATTTATGTATTTGGATATTAATTGTAGGTGAAGAGAGGATATGAAGGATGTAGAGGATGTAGAGGATGTAGAGGGTGTAGGATTTTACATCCTCTACATCCTCTACATCCTCTCCGTCCTCTCCGTCCTCTTACGCCGCTAGCAAACCTCTGTCATCCAGAGAGAAGTTCTGAACTACCTGCACCTTGGTGAAGGGATTGGCGACGACATCAACTTTGAGGGTGGCATTTTCGTACTTCAGGGCGTACTGCTGAAACACGTGGCTGTTGTTGAGCCTGGAATTGTTGACCAGGTCGAGGCCCAGAAAGGCGCCCACCTCGCCGGTGAAGTCCTGCATCAGGTCTCTAACCCCCTGTAGGAGGTTTTCGGCCTCGAGGTTCATCAGGCCGATGGTTAACGCTAATTTGATTTTTCGGATGTTCATGGATTTGAATTTAAATGTTCATGGTCTGGAATAGGGTGTCGCTAAATCATGTATATACTTCAATAACTTTTGTTCCTGCGCTTGTGTTGCGGAAAAAGGTTTAAAATCTTGTTAAAGAAATAGCGAAGTAGCCAAGTAACGAGGATTACATCCTTTACATCCTTTACATCCTCAACATCCTCTACATCCTCTCCCCACCTACATGTGTCTTTTCCCGCTCTTTTGTACCCACATTTGGGAAACTATTTTTTAGACGAAAAAATTCCAAAAGGTTTACAGCAGAAATAAAAAAATCCTGCCGCAGGGGCAGGATTTTTCCAAATAAATGCTCGGTTATTTGTCAGTCGACGTTATCATGCAGGAAAGGGCTGCCGTGGCTGATCTCCGGTTCGTCGTCGTCGGAGATAGTCCATTTGGAGTAAGCGGTTTCGGCCGAGGGCGGCACGTCGTCGAGGGAGACGCCGCGGCGCATGTATGCCGGTTCGCTTTCCAGGTCGATCACCGTTTGGGGGTTATTCAGCTTAGGCGGGGCCTGGTTGCGCAGGTGGTCTTTCCTGCGTTGTTTTTCGCGTTCGATCTGCTTACGGCGTTCTTCCTCTGCCCTTTTCTTTTCTTCATTATCTGTCAGGTAGGGATCTTCGGCCCCAGGGCGTTTGCTTTGGTTAAATTTATCGATTGCAGAACGGATGTTGTCGAATTCGTAGGTCCGTGCGTTGCGGTTTTCGGTTTCTTCGAACCCAATCTCGGTCAACGCCGACCGGTTGCTGGTGGTTGGCGTATTGCGGGACTCAGGCTCTTCGTCGAGGGAAACGACGATCTTGTCGCTGCCAGGCGTCTTGCGTTCTACATGAGAGCGGTTTTCGAAGCCGGTGGCGATAATCGTCACGCTGATTTTGTCGCCCAGGCGTTCGTCATAGCAGTTCCCCCAGATCAGGTCGGTGCCGAAGCCGGCTTCTTCCTGCACGAACTCGGTAATTTCGAAAATCTCGTCCATGGTCACTTCCTTCTTGCCGGAAGTGATATTGAGGAGGATATGCTTAGCCCCCTTGATATCGTTGTCTTCCAGTAGCGGAGAATGCAACGCTTCATCGACTGCATAGCGCGCGCGGTCGTCCCCTTCCGCCGAAGCGGTTCCCATAATGGCGACCCCACTGCCCCGCATGACCGTATTGACGTCTTCAAAGTCGACGTTTACATATCCGGGCACAGTAATGATCTCTGCGATGCCTTTAGCAGCAGTTGTAAGAATATTATCAGCCTGACTGAAAGCGCCGGTCACCGACAGGTTCCCAAAGATTTGCCGGAGCTTATCGTTGGAAATGACGATGATGGTATCCACATGGCGGCGCAATTCGGACAATCCATCCATGCCCTGCGCAATCCGCCGGCGGCCTTCAAAGGAGAACGGCAGGGTGACAATTCCCACCGTCAGGATTCCCATTTCTTTAGCCGCTTTAGCGATAATTGGCGCTGCGCCGGTGCCCGTGCCGCCTCCCATGCCCGCAGTGATGAACAGCATCTTGCAGTTGTTTTCGAGAAACTGGCGCACTTCGTTGATCGATTCCTCGCAGGCTTCCTTTCCTTTTTCGGGTTTGGAACCGGCGCCCCGGCCTTCGGTGCTAAGCGGGCCGAGCTGAATCTTGGTAGGAACAGGGCTGGTCTCCATCGCCTGGGCATCTGTATTGCAGATGGCGAAATCGACGCCCACGATTCCCTGCTTGTACATGTGGGTGACGGCGTTGCTACCGCCTCCGCCAACCCCGATGACCTTGATTATCGGGCTCTCATCTTTGGGCAATTCAAATAACATAGCCTTAGGTTTTGATCAGGCGTCCTGGTTCCTTTCCTTCCCGCACGCCGGTGTTACTAATTTTTTTTCTATCTGGGCTTGGTTAGCATTTAGACGTTAGATGTTAGATGTTAGACGTTAGAGGGTGGAGGGTGGAGGGTAGAGGGTAGAGGGTGGAGGGTGGAGGGTGGAGATCGAATATGATAAAGAAAAAAACTATTATATGCTCCTGCTTTTCGACATCTGAAAAAAGTAGATTTTTTCCAAAGTCTAAAGTCTAAAGTCTAAAGTCTAATGTCTAATGTCTATCCTAAAATTCCGCATCCGGGTCGGCTTCAAACCATTCCCGGGTTCTCTTGAACAAGTGTTCGTACCATTTTCCCTGCCCCTCCTCGCGGTTCTGGCCGGCGGAATCTGCAGAGGTATTTATTCGGGCATCGTCGCGGATACGGCCGCGTTGCCGGTCTTCGATTCCTTTGAGCAGCAGGCCGATCGCCGTAGCGTAAATGGGGCTGCTCAGTTGTTCGCTATATCCATGGGCGAGTTGTTCCACCGGAATGCCGATTCGGGTGCTCATTCCCGTATGGTATTCCGTCATCTTGTCGATATGTTTCAGCAGGGCGCCGCCGCCGGTGAGGACAATCCCGGCGATGAGTTTGCGTTCGTAGCCTGATCTGCGGATCTCCCAAACCACGTAGTCCAGGATCTCTTCTACCCGCGCCTGGATGATGCGGGCCAGATTTTTTTCGGATATCTCTTTATGATCCCTGCCGCGCACGCCAGGGATGGTTATGATCCGGTTGTCGAATACCTCGTCCGCCATAGCAGAGCCAAAGCGCACTTTAAGTTTTTCGGCTTGCTGGATCATCACCGTACACCCATCTTTAATATCTTTGGTAATGACGTTCCCTCCGAAGGGGATAACGGCCGTATGACGGATGATGCCATCCTGGAAGATGGTGATATCGGTGGTGCCGCCGCCAATATCGACCAGGGCCACCCCCGCTTCTTTCTCCTCCTCGCTGAGTACGGCCATAGCCGAAGCGATGGGCTCCAGGGTCATATTGGCCACCCGGAGGCCCGTGCGCTCGACGCAGCGCAGGATGTTGTTGGAAGCGGTGATCTGTCCGGTGATAATGTGGAAATTGGCTTCCAGGCGCACGCCGGACATGCCGATCGGGTCGGTAATTCCCTGTTCGTTGTCCACCGTGTATTCCTGTGGAATGACGTGCAGGATCTTGTCGCCGGGAGGAAGCACCAGCTTGAACATATCGGCAATGAGCTTGTCGATATCGTCCTGGCTGATCTCCAGGTGATCGTTATGCCGCACGAGCAACCCACGGTGCTGCAGGCTTTTGATATGCTGGCCCGCAATGCCTACATGGACTGAATCAAAGGGCGTATCGACCCCCCTGCGGGCAATCTCGGTAGCTTCCGAAATAGCATTCACCGTCTTCTCAATATTGGATACGACGCCGCGCAGCACGCCTTCAGAATGGACCTTGCCCACTCCAAGGATCTCCAGCTTGCCGTATTCATTCTTACGCCCGGCAATTGCGCAGACCTTCGTGGTGCCGATGTCCAACGCCACCACGATTTCCGAATTACGAGCTGTTGAATCCCTCATACTTGTAAATTTTGTCTGCTGCATTGGGGTTTCCAGACAGCAGGGTTATCAGTAAGCGTTTATTAACAATATGTTCAGGGTGTGTGGGTGTGTGGGTGTGTGGCGCCGCGCCAAAAGGGCGGCAAACGTTCCGTGGTATAGTATCCGGGCAGGAGGCCGGTTAGCGGCCAACTACCTGCCCCCGGTATCTCAAATCGATGGCATCGTACTTTCGCCACCCCTTGTAGGGGACAACTTCTTTGTAAAAAATCCTCAGCTTGCGGAGTTTTTCCGCAGAATCCCGGTATGGGCCAAACAGGATCTTCTGGTCACCCACCATAGGGATAAACACGATCTCTCCGGTATTGGTGACGTAGATCTGTTCCACCATAGCGTTCAGGAACGGATCAGCCAGCAACTCTTTTGCGAGCAAAAAAACGTCTTTGACCCGGTGGCGCTTGCGCTCCAGAAAATCCGGCACATGGGGAGGGATATATCCGCTCGCTACAAGCACCCGCACTGAAAAATGCGGAGAAAGCGGCATTTTGAACCCATCCTTGTCCAGATAATAATTCAGACCGTTCTGATCGATCACCCGCAGCACCGGTTGGCGCTGATAGACCTTGATATGCAACACATTGCGCGCATCGACGTACGCATCTGCATTCAGGATCAGGGGGTCCTTTTCGAGGACTTTCTCCAGGCGGTCTACTTCGAGATCCTTAATGGACAGGCCTTCCAGCGCAAACCCAAAGCTGCGGTTGATGCTGTTGCGGATATCCTCAGGTTTCACCATCAGGCTTCCATCCTCCAATGGCTTGACAACAATATCCAGTTCCTCAACATGGCTGGATTGTTTGAACTCTACAGCAGAGATCACCAACGCTGCGCCCAGGAACACCGACACCAACCAGGTTGTCCGTTGGCCTATCCGTTTTAGTTCTTCGCGGTTCATGCCTTCTGTATTTCCTGTTTCCGGCCAAACCAATTTCTGATTGGTTCAACCAGCGTATCAATATCTCCTGCGCCTAACGTCAGGAGCACTTCGGGTTTATTCTTAGCCAGTTCGCCGAGGACATCCCCTTTGGCGATCAGGCGCTTGTTCGGATTTTTCATGCGATCGAGAAGCATCTGCGCGCTGACTCCCGGAATGGGAAGCTCCCGCGCCGGGTAAATTTCCAGCAATATGGGTTCGTCGAGCAGATCCAGCGCTTCGGCAAAGCCGTCGGCAAAATCGCGGGTACGGCTAAACAAATGCGGCTGAAACACCCCGGTGATACGGGCATGGGGATACAGGGCCCGGGCAGCCTGAATAGCCGCCTTCAACTCGGTCGGATGGTGGGCATAGTCATCGAAGTAGGCGGTGACCGCATCCCGGTAAACCTGCTCAAACCTGCGTTTCACCCCCCGGAACGAAAGCAACCCTTCCCGGACAGCCTCCTCCTTGACGCCCAGATTCAGCGCGATGCTGATCGCCACGGTCGCATTTTCCACGTTATGCCTGCCGGGCAAGGCAAAACGCAGGTTTTCCAGGCGATGTTGCGGCGAAAAATAGTCAAAAGTAAAAAAGCCGTCTTCCACCCGAAGGTTTCTGCTTTGGTAGGCGCCTCCTTCAACTCCGAACGTTCTGGCTTCCATATCTCCGAAAACCGGCTGAAGCGCATGCTGGAGCCAGAGCGTTCCCCCGGGTTTGAGTTGCCTGGCAAACGCCTTAAATCCTGTTTCCAGTAACGTCTGGTGGTCTCCGTAAATGTCCAGATGGTCGGGATCTACCGACATAATCGCTGCAATATCCGGGTGCAAGTGCAAGAAAGACCGGTCGAATTCATCGGCCTCCACAACTACCCAATCACTTTTTCCCTGAACGAAGTTGGCGCCCAGATTCTGGGCGATACCACCCAGGAAGGCTGTGCAGTCAATCCCTCCGGAACGAAGCAAATGAGCAGTGATCGAGGAGGTCGTTGTCTTGCCGTGGGTACCGGCTATAGCCACCGTCTTCATACCCCGGCTGATGATACCCAGCACCTCCGCCCGTTTTTTTACAGGGGTTCCGGCAGACTGAAAATACTTCAACTCGGCATGCGTTGCCGGAACCGCCGGCGTATAGATTACGAGATCAACTCCCTCCGGGATAAACCGTACATCCTCCTCATAATGAACCCGCATCCCTTCCGCTTCCAACTGCCTCGTCAGCGTTGTCGGCGTGCGGTCGTAACCATACACCTCTACCCCCCGGCCAAGGAAGTACCTGGCTATGGCGCTCATGCCAATGCCCCCGATACCGATGAAGTAGATTTTATTGATGTCTTGTAGGTTCATTTTAAAGTTGCGATGTTGCGATGTTGCGATGTTGCGATGTTGCGATGTTACGGTGTTACGATGTTGCGATGTTGCGATGTTGCGATGTTGCGATGTTACGATGTTACGATGTTACGGTGTTGTTAGTCGAAGTCTTTAGACTTCGGCTTTAGCCGGTCTTCGGACCGGCGTGTACATTCCCGGCAAGTTTTAACACTTCCTCCGCAATATGCCTTGCTGCATCCGGCTTGCCAAGCGATTTAATTTTTTCCGCGAGGTTCTGCCGAAGCGCTGGTTCGTCGATCAGCCGGAAAACTTCGGGCCAGAGTTTGGTTTTGGCTTCTGCATTTTTGACCATGACAGCGGCATTCTGACTTGCCAGAGCCTGGGCGTTTTTCGTTTGGTGGTCTTCCGCCACGAAGGGGGAAGGAACCAAAATAGCCGGTTTTCCGATCAGGCACAATTCGGAGATCGTAAGGGCGCCTGCCCTGCAGATGACCAGATCGGCGGCGGCATAGGCCATTTCCATGCGGTCCAGAAAAGGCAGGATGCGCACCTGAGGCAGCTGCCCTGTTTCTGTTTCTTTGAAGCGTTCGAAATACAGTTTCCCCGTTTGCCAGATCACTTGCACTTCAGGGCGGGTTTCCAGTAATCCGGCCGCAGCCTCAACGGCTTCGTTCAGGGCAAGCGCCCCGAGGCTTCCTCCGAAGAGCAGCACCACCGGTTTTCCCGGATCAAGTCCGAAAAAAGCGGCCGCTTGTGCTTTGCTGATCAGGGTAGAAAACACCTCTGTGCGTACCGGATTTCCGGTAAGGATCAGTTTCTCTTGGGGGAAATAGCGTTCCATACCGGGGTAGGCTACGCAAACCTTCTGTACCCGTTTGGCAAGAAGCCGGTTCGTTACTCCCGCATACGAATTCTGTTCCTGGATCAGGGCCGGGATTCCCATGCGGGTTGCCACCTCAAGCAGAGGGCCGCTGGCGAACCCGCCTACCCCCACCGCCGCCAAAGGGCGAAACGAGCGCAGGATATTCCAGGCGGCAAACAAGCTGCTGGCCAGTTTTACCGGAAACAGCAGGTTCTGCAAGCTAAGCGAGCGTTGAAACCCGCTGATCCACAATCCTTTAATCGAATACCCCGCTTTTGGGACCCGCTCCATTTCCATCCGTCCTTTGGCGCCGACAAACAGTATTTCCGCTTCCGGCGCTTTCGCTTTAATGGCATCTGCAATGGCAATAGCAGGGAAGATATGCCCCCCTGTGCCGCCGCCGCTGATGATTATTCTAACCGATGATGCCATTTTCGTTTATTTATTTACCCGGGGTTCAACCCCGTTTTCTACTCTTAAGACTCCAGCGATTCTACGTACCTGCTCACGCTCAGGATCACCCCAAACGCCAGGCAACTGAACATGATGGACGTGCCGCCCATACTCACCATGGGCAGCGTCACCCCCGTAACCGGGACTAAATGCACCGCTACCGCTATATTAATAAATGCCTGCAGCACCATACTGACACTTAGCCCAATTGCCACGATGGCCCCAAAAGCTTTTGGGCTCTTGGTTACCAACCGCGTTACCCGGAAAAAAAGCACCACGTACATGGATATCAATACAGCCCCTCCAATAATTCCATATTCTTCGCAAATGATGGCGTAGATAAAATCGGCATATGGCGAAGGCAGGTAGTTGCGCTGAATACTATTTCCCGGGCCGTCTCCCAGCCATTCCCCATTGGCAATGGCAATTTTGGCCTGCTGGACCTGGTACCCCCCGTTGGGGTCAAACATAAAGTCGTTCACCCTGGTTATCCAGGTCTCTACCCGGATATACTCCGGAAAGTAATTTCCCAGCGTCACCAGAACTCCAAACGTCACTACGCCCAAAAACAGAAGAAGTCCGATATACTGGAGGGATACCCGCCCAACCACCATCATAAGGACGCAGGTAAAGAACAGCAGGACGGCGGTAGAAAGGTCTGCCGGAGCGATCAGCCCGCATACGATCAGCACAGGAACAATAATCGGTATGAACGCGCTGTGCAGGTCCTTGATGTATTCCTGTTTTCCGGAAATCGTTCGCGCCACATACAAGATCAGGGCTAGTTTGGCCAGGTCGGAAGGCTGGAACGTGCGTCCAACAAACGGGATTTCGATCCAACGGCGGGCGTCGTTGATATTCACCCCAAAAACCAGGGTGTATAACAACAAAGGGATGGCGATCATCATCAGCCCTGGCGCCAACCGGCTGAAAAATGAATAATTCATCAAATGCACGACATAAACCAGCAACAAACCTCCCAACAGGATAATCCCGTGCCGGATAAGGTACGCCTCGGTATTTCCGCCTTGCTTAAGGTAAGCGAGGGTTCCGGTAGAGCTGTATACTCCCAGGAGAGAGAAAACAGCCAACACGGCGATCACCGCCCAAATCGAGCGGTCGCCCCGTAATTCAGCGCTTAACCTGGCAATAACTGTCGACATAAATCTACTTTTCCGTTTCGCGTTTTAAATCCAGGACCGCTTCGCGAAACTGGTCCCCGCGGTCTTCGTAATTTTTAAACAGATCAAAACTGGCGCATGCCGGGGATAAAAGCACCGCATCCCCCGGGTGGGCAAGATTTGCGGATACGCTCACCGCCTCCCTTGCGCTTCCTGTTTCCAGGATGGACTTACCCAGAGCGCCAAATGCCTCCAGGATCTTCCGATTGTCCACACCCATACATACGATAGCCCGGGCCTTTCCCCGGACCAGTTCCACCAATGGCGCATAATCGTTGCCCTTATCCTGCCCGCCGACAATCCAGACGAAAGGTTGGTTCATCGCTTGCAGGGCATAAAATGCCGACTCCACATTGGTGGCTTTGCTGTCGTTATAATAAGCCACTCCAGCGATTTCGGCCACCCATTCCATCCGGTGGGGGGCATTCACAAAGGAGGACAATCCCTCCTGTATTACCTCCGCCGGCACGCCCATCGCCTGGGCGGCGTGAATGGCAAACAGCGCATTCATGGCATTGTGCAAGCCCTTTAGCCTGCTTTTATTCAGATCAAATACTTGGTCTCCCGCGTTCAGAAATCCATCCCGGACCATATCCCCTCGGATTTCCAGGGTTTTTCCCGGGATCTTCGTTTTCCGGTAGTATTCCATGGTCACAGGATCGCTTCCGTTGTACAGGAATAGATCCTCCGGACGTTGGTTTTCAATAATTCGAAACTTGGCTTTCGCGTAATGCTCCATTTTATAATCATACCGGTCCAGGTGGTCCGGCGTGATATTGAGCAACATGGCGATATGCGGCCGGAAATCCCGGATATCGTCCAGTTGAAAACTACTCAGTTCAAGCACGTGGACCGGGCTTTCCCGCTCCAGCAAATTAGATGCAAAGCTTTTCCCGACATTCCCTCCCAGGGCGGCGTCGATGCCTCCTTCCCGAAGCAAATGCCAGGTAAGCCGGGTCGTCGTCGTTTTCCCATTCGTTCCGGTGATCGCCAGGATCGTACCTTTTGCGAACCAGGAAGCGAATTCGATTTCCGAGACCAGTTCGATATTCCGGTTGCGGATCTCCCGGATCAGGGGCGCTTTTTCCGGAATCCCCGGGCTTTTGATCACCAGGTCGGCATCGACAATCTGGGATTCGGTATGCCTCCCCTCTTCAAAAGCAATGCCCTCGGTCATTAGTGTTTCCCGGTACTCCGGTTTCAGGGCGCCCCGGTCGGAGACAAAAACCCCAAAGCCTTGTTTCCTGGCCAGCAAAGCCGCCCCTACCCCACTTTCCCCGGCGCCCAAAACGACTACTTTTTTCATGCCTTTGCTTTTAGCGGACCTTCAACGTGATCATCGTAATCACGGCCAACAGGATACCTACGATCCAAAAGCGGGTGACGATCTTAACTTCGTGCTGCCCTTTTTTCTGGTAGTGATGGTGCAGCGGCGACATTAACAAGATTCGCCTGCCTTCCCCATACTTCCTTTTCGTGTACTTAAAATAAGCCACCTGGATCACGACCGACAGATTCTCCACCAGAAAAATGCCGCATAAGATCGGAATCAGCAGCTCTTTCCGAAGCAGCAGGGCCATCGCTGCGATGATCCCGCCAAGGGTTAAGCTGCCGGTATCCCCCATGAACACCTGGGCCGGATACGCATTGTACCACAGGAACCCGACACAGGCGCCAACCATGCAGGCTGCGAAGATCACCAACTCGCCTGCTCCCGGCAAATGCAGGATATTCAGGTAGTTGGCGGCGATCGCGTTTCCTGATACGTAGGCGAAAATCCCCAGGGCTGAACCGATAATCCCCGAAACCCCCGTTGCGAGCCCATCAAGGCCGTCGGTCAGATTAGCGGCGTTCGATACGGCGGTCACGATGAAAATCACCAGCGGCACAAACAGCAGCCAAACCCATTTCCTGGCGCCTTCTTTGCCAAGCGGAACCAACCAGGCATAATCCAGCCGGTTGCCCTTGAGGAAAGGCACATTCGTCAGGTTTGTCTTGTAATCGCCTTTTTCAATAGTCCGCTCCCCTTCTTCGACGTAGATCAGCGAGCCTTTGCGGTCCCGGTCATCCAGACCTACCTCATTCGCTACGGAAGTTTCCATGCGAACGACGATATCCTGGTTCCAGAGCATGGTAAGCGCAATGATCAGCCCCAATCCCACCTGGCCAAGGATCTTGAACTTTCCGCTCAAGCCCTTTTTGTCCTTTTTGAACACCTTGATGTAATCATCGATAAATCCGATAATGGCCATCCAGGTGGTCGAAAGGATCATGAGAATGACGTACACATTGTCCAGCCGAGCCATCAGCAGGCAGGGGATCAGCACGGCCATGATAATAATTACGCCGCCCATGGTAGGAGTGCCGCTTTTCTGGGTTTGCCCCTCCAGCCCGAGTTCCCGCACAGTTTCGCCGATCTGGAGCCGGCGCAGGTAGTCGATGATCCGCCTCCCCATCAGGAGGGAAATAATCAACGAGATGATCACCGCAACCCCGGCGCGAAAGGTGATGTACTGAAACAAACCCGCTCCGGGAATATGACCCAGAATAGAGCTAAGCCAATCAATCAGGTAGATTAACATACAATTGCAATTGAGTTCGGACTTCAAAATAGAGCCGTAAAATTAGCAATTCCACCCGGTACCCAAAGCGGAAGTCAAACCCCGGTTCGCTATCTTTTTGGAAGCGGAATACGTTGGGGATACGTGCCTGTTTTTCCCACATGTCAAGTTAATTGGAAAGCGCTGCTTTCAGCACTTCCTTATCGTCGAAAGGGTATTTGACCCCTTTGATTTCCTGGTATTTTTCATGGCCTTTTCCTGCTACGAGGATCAGATCCCCCTTAGCGGCAAGGCGGCATGCAGTCCGTATCGCTTCTTTCCGGTCGGTAATAGAAAGCACCTTCCCCACCTGACCTTCCGGAATGCCCAGCTCGATTTCCCGGATGATGCCCTCAGGGTCTTCCGATCTGGGGTTATCCGAGGTAATGACGACCTGGTCGCTGAGGGTACAGGCGATACGAGCCATTTCCGGGCGCTTGGTCCGGTCCCGGTCGCCACCGCAGCCAAAAACGGTGATGATCCGGGTGTTTCCTTTTTTCAGTCCCTGCATGGTGCGCAACACCTTGTCCAGCGCATCCGGGGTATGGGCATAGTCCACCACCGCCGTTATATTTTTCTGGGGGTCTACCTGGTAATCGAACCGTCCTTCTGCTGATTCAACGCGGCTAAGCTGGGTGAGTGCCTCATTGGGTTCCTGTCCCAGGCACAAAGCTACCCCATATGCGGCCAGGAGGTTGTAGGCGTTAAAGGCGCCGATCAACCTGGCGTGCACCTGGCGTCCGTTAATGTCCATATGAAGCCCCTGAAGGCTGTTATCCAACATTTTTCCTTTAAAATCAGCCATTTGGAGCAGCCCAAAACGAAATACCTTCGCTGCCGTATTTTGGACCATGACCATGCCGCGTTTATCATCGACGTTGACGAGGGCGAAGGCTCCTTTGGGAAGCATGTCAAAAAATCCTTTTTTCGCCTGGATATAGCGGTCAAACGTTCCGTGATAGTCCAGATGATCGTGCGTAATATTGGTAAACACGCCACCGGCAAACTGCAACCCCGCTACCCGATGCTGATCAACCGCATGCGAGCTCACTTCCATGAACGCATAGCTGCAGCCTGCGCCGGCCATATCGGCCAGCAAGCGGTTGACAGAAATCGCATCGGGCGTGGTATAAGCAGAAGGCAGGATTTCTTCCCCGATTCGGTTTTCAACCGTGGAGATTAGCCCGCATTTGTATCCCAGGCCGGAGAACAACCGGTACAACAGGGTCACGGTAGTCGTTTTGCCATTCGTGCCGGTAACGCCCACCAGCTTCAGTGCAGCCGAAGGCTTGCCGAAGAACGCATGCGCCAGGAGTCCCAGTGCTTTTGCGCTGTTGGCAACCCTGAGGTAGGTAATCCCGGGAATCAGCGTTTGAGGCAATATCTCCGCAACCACGGCTACGGCGCCGGACCGGATGGCCTGGTCGATATACCCATGGCCGTCGGATTGGGTACCCCGCACTGCCACAAAAACCGATCCTTCCCCCGCTTTACGGGAATCGAATACCAGATCCCGGATCTCGCGATCCAGGTCCCCTTTGATCTCCAGGGGCAGGTTATCCGGAATTAGATCCCTTAGAAGCATAAAAACGGTCCTTTATTGAAGCGTCAATTTAATGCGTTGTCTTTGCGCCGGCGTTCCAGGCCGGATCGACTGTAGCGCTACTTTCCCAACCCCCTGAACGTCCACTTGCAGGCCCAGGTTTTCCAGCACGAAAAGCGCGTCTTTAAGCCCCAGACCGGTCACATTAGGTACCTGACCCCGAAAGAGGGTCTTTTGGTCCAGAAAAACCGAATCCGTTTTGGCCCGAAGCATCACCAGTTCCGTTTCAGGGGCGCCAAAGACCGGAAGGTCCAGGTATTCCATCACCTGGCGGATATCCTGGCGCTGCCCGAAGTCATAACTGGGAAGCTGGGCCGTGGCCAGTTTAGGCTTTGGTTGCGTGTTCAACGGCTCGTGAATATCCAGGGTTGCGAAGAACGTTTTGTCGGCAATTTCCCGGAATACCGGGCCTGCTACATCGCTGCCGTAGTATCCGTGCGCTCTGGGGTTGTGGATGACCACGATACACGAATATACCGGGTTCTCTGCCGGGAAATACCCGATAAAGGAGGCGCGGTATCCTCCGATCCGGGTACGTTCTGCGCTGAGACGGCGGTAATTGATCTGAGCCGTGCCCGTTTTCCCGGCAAAACTAAACTTGTCGGTATACAGTTTTTTTGCGGTTCCCTCAAGTACCACGCCTTTAAGCAATTCCTGAGCCAGGCGAATGGTTCTCTCGGAAGCAATTTTCTTCTTCACCACCGTAGGACGGAAGGATTCCAGTTCTTCTCCATTGCGTTGAATCCCGGAAACCAGGTAGGGCTGCATCATCATGCCGTTGTTAGCCACAGCGTTGTAAAACGTGAGCAGTTGAAGCGGCGTCATGCGGCTTTCATATCCTATAGCCATCCAGGGAAGCGTCGTTCCGCTCCAGCGGTCTTTTTGGCTGTAAGCCTCTTTGATATACGGCGCGGCCTCTCCTTCGATCTCGATCCCTGTCGGAATATGCAGATTGAATTGGTGGAGGCGGCGGATAAACCGGGCGGCATCACCCTGCCCGCCGTAGGCCTGATTGACAAGTTTTGCCATCCCTACGTTGGAGGACATTTGAAACACCTGGCGGACGGTGGTAGTGTCGATCTGTTCACTTTCAGGCGATGAGTCGACCATTACGTCTTCGTAAAACTGGGTTTTGCCTTTTTCAATATCCACCGAATCCTCCAGCCGGACGAATCCGTCCTCCAGCATGGCCATCATAGATGCCAGCTTAAACGTCGAGCCCGGCTCTACCGAGGCGCCCACCGCGTTGTTGTATGTTTCCCACCATCCTTCCTGGCTTTTGCCAAGATTGGCGATCGCTTTGATGGCGCCGGTTTTGACTTCCATCAAAACGACGGCGCCCCAGTCGGCATCGTGGTAGTTCAAGGCCCGGAGCAGCGCGTTCTCCACAATATCCTGCACATTGATATCGATGGTGGTAATGACATCATCACCTGGAGTAGGGTCTATGGCCGACAGGTCCTGAAGCGGCAGCCAGATATCTTTCTTTCGATCGACGCAGATCATGTACTGCCCTCCGGGCGTGCCTTGCAGATACGGCTCAAAGTACCCTTCGATTCCAACAGGTTTCGCACCGTCCCGCACGTACCCGATCGTGCGCTGGGCCAGGACGCCGAATGGTCTGCGCCGGTCACTGCGCTGCTCGGCGATAATCCCGCCCCGGAACTGGCCCAGGCGGAACAAAGGAAAATTTTCAATGAATTTTTTCTCCGCATAGGACACCTTCCGCTTGATCATGAGGTGGCGGTTGGTGGAATCCTGGCGAAGGCGGATCAAATGATCCCTAAGCCCGCCTACAGTGTAGGTATCGTCGATATAGGTCGCCCAGCAATAGGCCAGGGAATCGATGTAAAGATTAAAGTCCCGCTCGGCGGGCGCCACAGGGTCGAAGTACAGGTCAAAATACGGAATGGAAGTAGCCAGCAAACTTCCATCTGCGGAGAAAATGTTTCCCCGGTCGGCAGGAATTTCCTTGTAGCGGACGTAATTGTCTTTGCCCTGTTCGCGCCAGGTTTCTCCCTGTACAATACTGATCTGAACCGTTCTGTAAAGCAACAGGATAGCTGCCGGCACCACGATGCCGAAAAGAAGGAAATACACCCGGTAGAGGACTTCGTTCTTAATATCCATCCGTGTAGGCTTTTTTGTCAACGACGATGCGCAGCGGTTTAGACGGCGCAGCGATAAGGCCTTCTTCGCGAAGGCGGCCGGCCATTTCGGCTTTACGGCTGTTAAACATATTTTCCGACTCCAGAGTCAGGTAATACCATTTCAGTTCTTTCATCTCCTTTTGCAGGCTCTGAATTTCCCGCACGTTGCGTTCAGCATAATGCGCGTTCGCAATGTAAAGGATCGCCAAAAAGCCCAGGAACAGGATAAAAACGAGGTTCTTCAACAGAAGCTCCTCGGTCAGATATCCAAGTTCAAAAAATTTTCCGAGCCCTTGCCGTTTTGCCATAACCCGTTTCTCTTATTCCTTTCTTTAAAATTTGATCGTTGCGTTCCGTTTTTATTAAATCACCCCGTCCACCGTCCACCGTCCACCGTCCACCGTCCACCGTAAATCGTGCTTCGCTAAATTTTCTCCCCTATGCGCAATTTCGCGCTTCGGGACCTTGGGTTTCTTTCAATTTCTTCGGGGCTGGGTTCGATAGCTTTTTTGGCGATCACCCGGAATGGCCGGAAAATGTTGCCAAAATCGTCCTGCTCGATTTCGCCGTCTACATTTCCGGTTTTCAGGAAATGTTTGACCAGGCGGTCTTCGAGCGAATGGTAAGCGATAACGACCAGCCGCCCCCCTGGTTTCAGGACGTCGAGGCTTTGTTCCAGGAATTCAGTCAGGGCGCCCATTTCGTCGTTCACTTCGATCCGCAGCGCCTGAAACACCTGGGAAAGGTAGCGTTGCCGGTGCCCGCGAACCAGGGGTTCTGCGATGGCCAGCAGGTCGCCTACGGTTTTGATTTCCCGGTGGCTGCGTTCGGAGGCGATGCGCATAGCGAGGGAACGGGCGTTGCGCACTTCGCCGTAAGCGCTGAACAGCTCCTGGAGGTCTTCCGGGGAATAGGTGTTCAGCACCGTCGCAGCGGTGCGGGGTTCCAGCCTGTTCATCCGCATATCCAGCGCATGGTCGAACCGGTAGGAAAAACCGCGGGTTCCTTCGTCCAACTGATGGGAAGACACCCCTAGGTCCGCCAGAATACCATCCACCGCTTTCACGCCGGCCAGACGGAGGAATTTGCGCAACAACCGGAAGTTGTGGGGTACAAATTCCAGCCGGCCGTCTTGCGGCAGGTTGGCTTTCGCGTCTTCGTCCTGATCAAAAGCAATCAAGCGGCCTTTGCCGCTTAAGGAATTCAGAATCAACCGGGAATGTCCACCGCCTCCAAACGTCGCATCTACATACACCCCATCCGGGTGAATAGACAACCCCTGAAGGGCCTCTTCCGCCATTACCGGTTCGTGGTAGTTCATTCGTCCTTCAGATTAGGGAGGGGGCCTTTTCCGAGTACGTCGTCTGCCAGGTCGGAAAAATCATCGGGCTCATCGTCGAGCATGCGGTCGTATTCCTCCTTGGCCCAAATCTCGATCCGGTCGTTGTAAGCGGACAAGATGACGTCTTTTTCAACTCCGGCGTATTCCAGCAGGCGCTTTGCTACCAGGAGGCGGTCAGCGCCGTCCATGGTCACTTTGTTGGCGCCACGGTAAAAATACCGCACAAAGTCGCGGTTTTTCTTGCTGTACAGGTTCAACTGGTTGATTTCGTTCGTGATGCGCTCCCAAACTTCTTCAGGGTACAGCATCAGGCACTTTTCAAACCCGCGGTTAATAACAAACACATAGGACTCCCGCTCGCCGAGTTGACCAATCAACCCGCTGGGCAATCGCATCCGACCTTTGTCGTCGATTTTGCAATCATATTCTCCCAGTAGTTGCTGCATGGATATACCTATTCATTTTCACTCCTTCAAAAATATATTATATTTACACATCTTACCACTTTTTCCCACTTTTTTATTCATTTTTTTTGAATTTCTCCCACCACCCTACTTCTTGACTTTAAACATGTTATCAAAAAAAGGAAATTATGAAACCAAAAAGGGAATACTTTTGACTGGGGCGTTGAGGCGTTAGGGCGTTGGGTCGTTAGGGCGTTGGGGCGTTAGGGAGAGGGCGCAGAACCGGCACTAAATGAAACGTGGGAAAAAGTGGGAGAAAAAGCAGAAGGAGGGAGGCGGCGCCTCAATAGATAGTGGGCACGAGAGTGGGCCCAATGCTGTCGCGAACGTGTTAATGAGGCAAAAAAAAGGCACGCCGGTCAGGGGACCGGCTAATAGTTCCGCACGAAATCTGATCCCGCTTATTGCGGGACGGCGAACAGGCGACCAGGGAACACGAAGCGGCGCCTCGCGCCAGAAATTAGGACCTGGAATGCAACTCCGGGCGGTGGCGATAGGTGGAAAAAAAACTCCGCCACCGAAGCTGGAGGACGCCAAAGGCGGCTTCTTTGATGATCTTTCCGGACATTTTGGAAGCCCCCGCTACCCGGTCGATAAAGGTAATGGGCACTTCTTTTATGCGGAACCCCAATTGCCGGGCGGCAAATTTCATCTCGATCTGGAAGGCGTACCCAATAAAATGGATCTTGTCCAGATCTATGGCTTCCAATACTTCCCGGCGATAGCAAACAAACCCGGCCGTTGGGTCTTTCACTGGCATCCAGCTCACAAGCCGGACGTAGATCGAAGCCCCATAAGAAAGAAAGATACGATCCCAGGGCCAATTCTGCACCTTGCCACCCCGAACGTACCGGGATCCTACCGATACGCCGGCGCCTTCCTCCGCGCAAGCATGACGCAGGCGCAGCAAGTCTTTTGGGTTATGGGAAAAATCGGCATCCATTTCAAAGATATAGTCGTATCCCTTTTCAAGGGCATACCGGAACCCGGCAATGTACGCAGTTCCCAACCCTAATTTGCCGGATCGCTCCAGCAGGAACAAGCGGTCCGGGTATTTGTGTTGCTGCTCTTTAACCAACAGCCCGGTTCCATCCGGAGAGCCGTCGTCAACGATGAGCAAATGAAAAGAATGGGGCAAAGAAAACACCGTTTGAATCATGGATACGATGTTCTCCTTTTCGTTGTAGGTCGGAATGATAACGAGGCTGTCCGGCAAAGCAGGAATGTTTGTAGTATTAGAAATAGCCTCAAAGATATCAGACTTTGGAGGATAGAGGTCAGAAATTGGGAAGAAAGTCAAACCAGGGATGGCAAACTTTTCAAATAGAAGCTATTCCAGTAGTTCAAACCAATTCGTCTTCGCTCCAGTCTTCCCGAAGCTTTTTCTCTCTGGTCTCGGGGGCCTTATTTAGATCTAGCGGCGTTTCGTCTCGATTTCCGGTGTCTTCGGCGCCCATGGAGCGAAGTTCCTTTTCCAGTTGCTGATCTTCCCAGGCTTTATCGATCACTCCTACCCCGGGAACTCCAAATACGGAAAAGTAATGCGAAACGATGCCTATTCCCCATCCAAATATAGGCCAGTAAAACCACCAGTGGCCCGGCGAAGTAAACAAATTTATCGCGAAGAACATCACGCTCATTACGGCGTAAGTACCGAAGTGTTCGTAGAACTCCTTCTTTTTCTTCACCCGTTTTTTTGCCTCTTCAAGCTGTTCCTTTTTCATACAACCTGTTTTACACCAAATCCTTGTCCGACCAGCGCTTCTCCAGGGGTTTGAGCGTCATCTCTTCCTGGCTGTCATCTGGAGAAGGGAGCATCAGCCGTTTTCCGGCCCGGCGCACCTCGTCCTTTGGCCAACCATAAGCCCGCAGGTAATGGATTGCCACCCCGATCCCCCACCCCAGGGTCATGGGATACCAGTCGAAGCCCAAACCGCCGCTCCAGTGTTGGTAGATAACAAACGCATTGAACCCCAGGTAAATCAGCAAATGCCGGATGAACCGGTACTTTTGCAAGCTCCTGCGCTGAGCAGGATCCAGATTGGCGTACTTATAACGTCGGCGGCCCATATGTTGTCGTTGTTTTAATTCAAGTTGTACAATTCCCGCCGGATATGCCACGAATAATAGACCAATAGCAATACTTTCCCGAGCAACGCTCAATCGATGGCCTTCATGGCCTGATTGCCGGTCCATGCCCCCAAACCTCCCAGCAATCCGCCAAGGACCCCGCTAACCCAGGGCATTGCGGCGCCGGGAACCCCGCCCAGGAGTTCGCCCATTTTGGCGGCCAGAATACCTCCGTTGCCAATCGTCAGCCAAAGTGCCTGAACCGACCACAACAAAAAAATTCCCAGGAAACCGGCGAGGAATGCCGGAAAAGCTTTCTCGCCGAGTAAGGCGCCTGACACAAAGGCGACCACAGCGAAGGTCCACCAGGGAGTAAAAAACTGTGCAATATAGGATAAGCCAATAATGACGGCGAGCATGATCAAAAAACGCATTGGTTATTTTTTTTGCGGGAAATGCCCGGTTTACGATTTAAATTTCCAGGTACTCAGCACCTTGGGCAACTTGTCCGAAGGCGATGACATATAGTTCAGGATGTTGTACTTGCCTTCGGCCCACTGGTTCACCATATTGTCGTAAAATGGGCTTCCCGGATTACCCGATTGCCCGCCGGGGTATACCCCATACGCTTTAACCGGGGCGCCCAACTCGACGATCATCCGCCAGGAGGGTCCGTGCCCCTGCCGGATGGCATTAAGCGCGTTGTTATACCCGTCGGTGTATAAGTCCAGCCTCGAGAAAGCAGGCAAGCGCAGGAGATGCGAAATATCCGCCCCGTTGAATGTACCCCAGTCTGTTTTACCGTTTTTCAAATCCGCGTACCAAGCTTTAACGGCTGCTTTATACGCTTTTTGCACAATCGCCGCCGCGTTTTCCTTATCCGGCGTTTCCTGTAAATCGAATACCGCGTGATCCGAATGGTTTGCCAGCAGATCGATGAAGCGCCACAACTCGGGCGTCAGCAGCGCCAATGAATCCGGGCGGTCAAAAAACTCGTCGAACGTCATAGCATACGCCGAATCGAGGAGCGCCCTGTGTAACAGCGGCGCTTTGCCCGCTTTGCCATAATTAAAATCCCATGCCTTCAGCCATTGCAGGCCTTCTTTTTCTTCCGCATCCAGGGGCGCGCCTTCCAGCAATCCAAGAAACACCGGCGTCGACTCCTCCGCCATGATGCTGTAGGAGTTGAACTGCAGCGCCATCATATCTTTGGCCTGTATGCCCGTCATTCCTTCCAACAGCCGGTTGAGTACCCTGCCCCTGTAATCGTCAAAATCGCCAAGGTAATAATACGGATACGCCGGGTTCGTGGAATGCTGGTTGGCAGAGGAAACAAAGCCGCGTGCTGGGTTGCGGACCTGAGGAATTTGGTCCCGGGGAATAAACTGGCGCCACATGTTCCCGGAAAAGCTGCCGTCTTGCACAAAGCGGCCTTGCCCGGGCTGGCGGACTGGGAATTTTCCATTGACTTTCAGGGCAATATCGCCTTCCCTGCTGGCAAAGACAAAATTCTGGGCCGGCGTGTCAAATCCCTTCAACGCATCGGAATATTCATCGAAGTTTCGGGCTTCCATCAGCCGCAAAAAGGTGCCTACCTGATGGAATCCACTCCCTGATGGTTTGTCGTGCGCCAGCCAGCGCATGGCCAGGTCGTAATACGGGGAAGAGGGTTCGTCGTACACCACAGGGCCCCAGACGGTGTACTTGACCGTATCGAGTACAGGAGTCTTTTTACCTGCCACCCGGATTTCCTCGACGACTTCCGTAACCTTTTGGGGTTGATCATCAAGGAGGTAGCGGCTTTTTTCTTCATCCAGCCATTTTATGGCATACCAGTCCAGCACGTCGTGCCCGACGTTGGTCACGCCCCATGCGATATCCTTGTTAAACCCAATGATAATCCCCGGAAGGCCGGGCAAAGAGACCCCGTAGGCATTCAACTCCGGGGTGTGGATCTGGATTTCGAACCAGATAGACGGAAGAGAAAGGTCCAGGTGGGGGTCATTGCAGAGAATAGGGTTACCGGAAGCAGTCTTGGCCCCGGAAACTGCCCAGTTATTGCTCCCCAGGAAAGGAGGAGGCATAGGAAGCGAAGGCTGGCGCCATATCTGACCGATCAAGGCCGGCGCTGGCCGGGCAGCCGTGTCCGGCGCTACCGGCTGGAAATTAAAGGGCTCGGATTCCGGTATGATCGGCGACTGTTTTGGGTTATACTCTGGAAAGAGGAAATCAAATTGTTCCCTGCCCAGGACGCGCAGCGTGTTGGTTGCCGGGATGTCGGTGTTGCGGGAGCACAGGGTTTCAGCCATGCGTTTAGACATCAGGGCCGACTTGAGGGGCGTCCAGGGTTCCGGCGCATAGTTGAGCAGCTTGAACTCCAGGGGGTAGCTCACCGGCGACAAGGTTTTGATATAGGCGTTGATCCCTTCGGAGTAGGCTTCCATTACGGCCCATTCTTCCGGATTCTCCTTCACGGCGGAGAGTTCGTTCTCTGCGGCGGCGACCATACCTTTGCGCCGCTGGGTGCGGTCGTACTCCAGGGTTTGTTCGCCCAGGATCTCCGACAGGCGCCCGCTGGCGGCGCGGGTAGCCAGGTCCATTTGCCACAGGCGCAAAGAGGCGGTCACATACCCCTGCACGTAGGCGGCGTCGGTTAAATTAGCGGCAAAGACGTGAGGCACCATGCGCTCGTCAAAAACCACCTCCGCTCCGGATTTCAGGCCGGGTATCCGGATGGTTTTTGCGGATTGGGGCATTTGGCGCTCAGCTTGTTTCCAGAATCCGTGGCTTGGGCTTAGCAGGAACCCCAGGCGGGGAAGGGACGAACCGAAAGGATGGTGCCTGTTCAGAGCCCAGATCGAGCCGACCAGGACAAAAGCGAGCAGAAAGAACTTAATACGCTGGATCATAAGGTTTCATTAAATTGCCTTAAAGGTCAGAAAAGGTTAGAAAACCAGGAATCATTTTCCCGAATCTTTTTCCAAGCATCCCGCTAATTATTTCATGCTCGTTTTCAAACTAAAATTTCACGAAAAGAAATCCGGTCCATACAATAAACTGCCTTTTTATATGGAAAAAAAATTTGAAAGCAAAACAAAAAAAACGTACTTTTGCCTTAATAAAGTAGTTTTTGTGTTTATTTGTTTGGGTTAGAGGCCCTTGCTGATTCGAGCAAGGGTTTTTTTATGCCATAAAAAAAGCCCCCGGAAGCGAACCTCCGGGGGCTTTTTTTATGGCACAAGGACGATTAGTTGTTGTTGAAGATGCCGGATTCCTTGGTAGGAACGCTTTCTTTCTCAGCGGCCTGCTTCACATCGCCTTTGATGGTGAGGATATGCGTTGCGCTTTCACCTGCTTCGTTGGTGGTGATCGTCACCGTTTTGGTGAATGCGCCGATGCGCTGCGTGTCGTAGCGAACCTTGATCTCGGCGGTTTTACCCGGCTGAATCGGCTCCTGAGGGTAGGTCGGAACGGTGCAGCCGCAGCTACCGCGGGCGCCGGTGATTACCAGAGGCTCAGTGCCTTCGTTCTTGAATTTGAACACGCGGAACGGGTCGGAGCCCTGCTTGACCTGGCCATAATCCACCGTTTCGGTTTCAAACGCCATTTTGGGGCCATTAACTTTGACCGTTTCTTTTGCAGGAACCTTGGCTGCAGTCGTAGACGTCTGCGCCTGAACTACCACTGCCGCAGCGAGCAGCAAAGCGAAAGCAAGGAAAAGCTTTTTCATTAGGAACAAGTTTTTTTTAGTTGACAATGATGGTACAAAAATAAGGGCCTCCCGGCACTTTGTAAAGCCTTCAGCCTCAGGAAATGGTTAATAGGTTGTTAATGGCCAGGTAAACATATTTTGGCCTTAATTGTATTTTAAGCGGGCCAAACGGAGGGAAATTCCTATTTTTGGCGGGTTAAGTTGACTCTGTCGAGGAATTGATTTTTCCAGTGCCCTACCAAATACCATCCAAATCCCTCTTTCATGATGCAAAAAACCGCTGCAAGGAAAACGCGCAGCCAATCCGCAGGCGTGGAAATGGTTTTTGACAAGGAAACGGTCCTGAAGGACTTTGAAGTATGCTGTATCAGCCGGGAGGCGAGCATCCTGGCCCGGAAGGAAGTGCTGACGGGCAAAGGCAAGTTTGGCATCACCGGCGACGGCAAGGAGGTTCCTCAGGTTGCGCTGGCCAGGGTATTTCGGCACGGCGACTTCCGGTCCGGCTACTACCGCGACCAAACCTGGATGTTTGCCCTTGGCATTTCCAGCGTAGAAGATTTTTTTGCCCAACTCTACGCCGATCCGCACAACGACCCCTTTTCCGGGGGGCGGCAAATGAACAACCACTTTGCCACCCCGCTGCTGGACTCCTCCACCGGGGAATGGACCGACCATGTGAGCCAGTATAACGTCATCTCCGACGTGTCCAATACCGGAGGCCAGATGGCGCGCGCCCTGGGCTTGGCCCTGGCTTCCAGGCACTACCGGGAAAACCCGGCACTGCAATCCTTTGGTACGTTCTCCCGCCAGGGGAACGAGATCTGTTTTTGCACCATTGGCGATGCCAGCACCTCGGAAGGCGTTTTTTGGGAAACCATCAACGCCGCCGGCGTCATGCAGGTTCCTTTGGCTGTTTTTGTATGGGATGACGGCTACGGGATTTCCGTGCCGGTCGAACTGCAAACCACCAAAGGGAGCATTTCCGAAGCGCTGCGCGGGTTTCAAACCAACGAACGAGGGGAAGGGATCGATATTTACACTGCCAAAGCCTGGGACTACCCTACCATGGTCCGGTTGTTCCAGGAAGGGATCGCCAAAATGCGCCAGTCCCACCGCCCTGCAGTCTTTCACATCCAGGAAGTTACTCAGCCCCAGGGGCATTCCACCTCGGGGTCGCACGAACGGTACAAAAGTAAGGAGCGGCTGGCCTGGGAACAGGAAAACGACTGCATCCTGCGCATGGAGCAGTGGATGATTGCCGAAGGCCTCGCCACTGCCGAAGAAACCCAGGCAATTCGCGCCAAAGCAAAAAAATCAACCAGGGAAAGCCGGGACAGGGCATGGAAAGCCTTCCAGGCGCCCGTTCAGGAGCGGCTATCGGCGCTGAAAGACATCGTAAAAGGGTTTCCCGACCAGGATACTATTACCGCAAAGCTCAAAAAAGCGATTCTTGACCCCGGGCATCAGATCATCAGCGAAATACTCGTTCATGCCCGCCGGTTGTATTACCATACCCTAAACCTCCAGGACCCCGATCGGGATCAGCTTCTCCAGTGGATACGCCAGATTGAGCAGGAAAGCGGCGCCCATTACCACACCAACTTATATAGCGAAACCCCGCAGTCGGCCCTGCATGTTCCTGTTATCGCGCCCATCTTCAGCGATAACAGCCCGATGAAGAATGGCTTTGAGATCCTGAACACCTTCTTCGACAAAGCCTTTGCCCGTGACCCCAGGCTGGTGGCTTTCGGCGAAGACGTCGGCCATATCGGCGACGTCAACCAGGGGTTTGCCGGATTGCAGAAAAAATATGGCAAACAACGGATCTACGACACCGGCATCCGGGAATGGACCATCATGGGCCAGGCCATCGGATTGTCCATGCGGGGGCTGCGGCCAATCGCCGAGATCCAATACCTGGATTACCTGATCTACGGCCTGGAACCCCTTACCGACGACCTCGCCACGCTCCGGTACCGGAGCAACGGCATCCAGCGGGCGCCGGCAATCATCCGCACCCGGGGCCACCGGCTGGAAGGTATCTGGCATGCGGGCTCGCCAATCGGGATGATCCTCAACTCCCTGCGCGGCATGTATGTGCTCGTGCCAAGAAATATGACCCAGGCTGCAGGGTTTTACAACACCATGCTCCAATCCGACGACCCGGCCCTCATCATCGAAAGCCTGAACGGATACCGCCTCAAAGAAAAACTCCCTGACAACATAGGAGAGTATACCGTGCCTCTCGGCGTGCCCGAAGTGCTCCGGGAAGGCCGCGACGTCACCCTCGTCACCTACGGTTCCTGCGTCCGGATTGCCCAAACCGGCGTCAGCCTGCTCGAACAAGCCGGAATTTCTGTCGAACTCATCGACGCCCAATCCCTCCTGCCTTTCGACCTGGAGCATCGCATCGCGCAATCGCTGCAAAAGACCAACCGCCTTGTCGTCATGGACGAAGACGTGCCCGGAGGCGCTTCCGCCTACATCCTTCAGCAGATCCTGGAAGTCCAGGGCGGATACCGGTTCCTGGACTCCGCGCCCGTAACCCTCAGCGCGCACCCACACCGGCCACCTTACGGTTCCGACGGCGATTATTTCAGCAAGCCCAATGCAGAGGACGTCTTCGAAACCGTCTACCAGCTGATGCACGAAGCAGAACCGGGGAAGTTTGAGGGGCTGGGGCGTTAGGGCGCAAGGCTAAAGGCGTAAGGCGTTAAGAAACTTGCTTTACATCGTCCCCCTGTTCGCCGTCCCGCAATAAGCGGGATCAGATTCCGTGCGGAACTATCAGCCGGTCTCCAGACGCTACGGTCTGGACTTTCAGCCTGACCGGCGTTCCTTATTTTATGGCTCACTAATGGGTTCCAGCCAGCATTGGGCTCCGCCTCGAACCAAGCCTTCCGGACGTAATCGGATCTCGCTTTCGGTGTGGCGGCAAACAGGCAAGACCATTGACCCTTTTTGAAAACGCGCGCCTTACGCCTTGTGCCTTACACCTTATGCCCTCCCTAGCCTTCCACGCAGGACGATTTGCCGGTCGCCCGACCGGGTAAAACTTACTGAAAATTGACTCGCCCACCGCCCTTTATATGAATTTTTCATCATTTTTTCTAACTTAGCGGCATACCTTATATAATAAACCCTTGTTGAGTCGTTATGCTTCCATCACTAGCATAGTTAATCAATCCCGCCCCTTATTTTCCCTTCAAAGAGGGCAGTAAGGCAGCTTCTAGCCCGAAGTGAAAATCGTTCAATAGTTTCTTCAATGATTTGAATTAATCGGCTGAATGGTAATTTCCAGCCGCAGGGTTTGTCATGTGAAGAACAACGATTAATATTTGTCACCAATAAAACGCGCTTAACGGGCTTTACCATGAGATTTACAATTCCCGCAATCTTGGTGTTTGGTTTTTTTATTCTACTGTGGCTTCCCGGATGCCAGCATGACCCGATTCTCGGGTTGGAAGACCCAATTACTCCTGGTCCGGATACGGTAACCGTTCTGGGAAAACCGTGCAGCCCCGACACTGCCTATTTTCAATCTCAAGTTCTTCCCCTGCTGGTTTCGCAATGTGGTTCTAGTGGATGCCATAATGCGGCTTCCCATAAAGATGGAATTGTTTTGACGAGCTATACTTCTGTGTTTTCAAAAAGCGGGATGGTAGTCAAGGGCAACGCCAACCAAAGTAAATTGTATAAGGTACTATTCGAAACCGGCGAAGACCGGATGCCCCCCCCTCCTGCCGATCCGCTGTCGGCCGAACAGAAGAATTTAATCAAGACCTGGATCAACCAAGGGGCTCTCAACAACGCCTGCGATAACGGGGGGACCAATTGCAACCTTACCCAAGTGACCTTTTCCGGCGTTATCATGCCAATTATCGCCAACAAATGTAAAGGGTGCCATTCCGGCGCCAACCCCTCGGGAAAACTGTCGCTTACAACCTATGCACAGGTGAAGGCATCTGCCCAAAGCGGCAAATTATATGGGGCCGTTGCCTATCTGGCTGGTTATGTAGGCATGCCTGTAGGATCCAAGCTTCCGAGCTGCGAGATTCAACAAATCAAAGCATGGATTGACGCCGGATACCCCAATAATTAATCCGGCATTTTCAGCGCCCCACCCAAAAAATTTCGATTTGAATTCAACGAATGATTCTACTGGTTATGAAAAACCTATTTCTCTTGTTCCTCTTATTTGGGTTAGTTGCCGGTTGTTATTACGATGTGGAAGAAACGCTTTACCCTGCCGGGACCTGCAACACCAACCAGGTGGGCTATGTTTCCACTATTCTGCCCCTTATTCAGAGCCAATGCTATGCCTGTCATTCCAATTCCACCAAAAGCGTTGGCGGAGGAATTAGCCTCGAAGGCCATTCCAACCTGGCGGTTTATGCCAATAATGGTAAACTCCTGGGTAGCATCAAGCACCAGCAAGGATACGTTGCCATGCCATCCAATGGAGGTAAGCTTTCCGACTGCCAGATTGCGCAAGTGCAGAAATGGGTGGACAACGGGGCTAAAAATGATTAAACTTGATTTGTCCTACGCTTTCCAACAAAGTTTGGCAATGAAGCCAAAACGACTTATAATCATTTGGATTATTCATTCAAAATTCTTCCTCTATGCAAAAAGTACTGCTTTCTGGATTCTTGATTATTATCGCCCTCACGTCGGGCTTTGCTCAAGGCAAATTCTTTAGCCGCGAAGGGCATATCTTTTTTGACGCTACGTCCAATCGTTCCCTGGAGGTCATTGAAGCGCACAACCGCGCTGTTTCCAGCGTAATCGATCTTGCTACCGGACAGATGGAATTTGCGGCACTCATCAAGTCTTTCCGTTTTGAACGCGCCCTGATGGAGGAGCATTTCAATGAAAACTATCTGGAGAGTTCCAAATTCCCTAAGGCGGTTTTCAAGGGAAAAATCACGGACCTAAAAGCCATTAATTTTGGCAAGGATGGATCGTATGCGGTTAAAGTAAATGGAGAACTGACCTTGCATGGAGAAACAAAGCCGCTAACCGTGGACGCGTCCCTGACAGTAAAAGGAGGAAAAATCACTTTGGGAAAATCTTCCTTTAATCTGACCCTGGCGGACTACAAAATCAAAATTCCTTCTTTGGTGAGCGACAAAGTAGCTTCTGTAGTAAAAGTCACGGTAGATGTTCCCTACCAACCATTATCTGATTCCAAATAGCACAAAGAAATGAAACGGGTCTTCTTATGGCTTGTGCTGGGTTATTTAACCATTTCCTACACTCAAGCCCAGGATTTGCTGGATTTACTCCCCGATGAACAAGCCAGGGAATTCATTACGGCTAGTTTCAAAACCAACCGGGTGATCAACCTGCATTCGCTGGAAAATACGGCGTTCGGGGTCCTGGATTTTAAAATTTCCCACCGGTTTGGTTTTTTAAGCGGCGGGGCTTATGAGCTTTTCGGACTAGACCAATCTACGATCCGTTTTGGGTTTGACTATGGGCTTACAGACAGGGTTATGATTGGTTTGGGAAGAAGCAGTTTTGAAAAGACCTATGACGGCTTTGCGAAGTACAAATTCCTTCGTCAGAGCACCGGCAAAGGAGCCATGCCGGTTACCGCAGCTTTTCTGGCCACAATAGCCCTCAAATCGTCGAAATTCCCTGATCCGAATCGGGAAAACTACTTTTCTTCCCGGCTTTATTATACCTACCAATTGATTGTGGGAAGAAAGTTTAATGAATCTTTTTCGTTTCAGCTATCACCGAGCCTCGTTCACCGCAACCTGGTTGCTACCCTGGCCGAAAACAACGATGTGTGGGCCATTGGCGCAGGAGGAAGAATCCGGCTCGGCAAGCGGATCGCCTTCAATGCTGAATACATTTATGTGCTACCGGACCAATTGGCGCCAGGATTCAAAAATTCACTTTCTGTGGGTATGGACATCGAAACGGGAGGCCATGTGTTCCAGGTCCATCTTACCAATTCCACCTCCATGATCGAGAAAGGCTTCATTGGCGAAACCACCGGCGACCCTTTCAACGGCGACTTTCGGCTTGGATTTAATATTTCCCGGGTTTTTACCATAGTTAAGCCCAAGGAGTTCTAAGTTTCCGGACAATGTCCATATAGGTCATCCTGAATTTAAATGCGGCATCTTTAGCCCTCGAAGCCAACGCCCGCACCAATTAGCCCGCCGATGCCGTCAGCGCTACCAATAAAGTGCTGAAAACCTGGGGATTGCCAAATTATACCGGCCCAACCGACACGGAAAGCCTCCTAGAGAAAATCCTGTTCCAGCGCCGCTACTCCCTCTGGGCCGAAGGCGGCCACCGCTGGATCGACTTGCGCCGGACCAACCGGCTCAATAAAAACTACGTAGACTTGCGCGACCGAGGAAATATTTTCTCCCAGGGCGGCAAGCGCACCTCCGAGATCAACTAGGACCTCAGGTAGACGTTAGACGTTAGACGTCAGACCTTAGACATTAGACATTAGACGTTAGACATTAGACGTTAGACGTTAGTTTCTAAGGTCTAACGTCTAACGTCCAGCGTCTAACATCCAGCGTCTAAACTGCGTGTCTCCGAGGCCGTAAATCCCTTCGCGTTCGGAGAAGGCGGCGAAAAGGTTGGCAAATCCGCGGATACCTTCCCGTTGGAGTTGTTGGACTACCTCTTCGATATAGCCTTTGGTTTTGCGGGCGATCTCGGCTTCGGTTACTTCCTGGAGGTAAGGCAGACCGGGTACGGGGCTGGCGGCCAATATGCGCATCCGGTCAAAATCCTGCTGGCTATACGCCTCCCACATAGCGGCGCCCGTCCGGGTCGCCTCGGCGCTCAGCAGAAATCGTTTTTGCAGGCAATCCCGAAGCGCTTTTGCATCCATCCTGCCAAATCCCTTCCAAAGGTCGTGTTGTTTGCGCGACGCGGGGTACACCCGGTATACTCTCTCGACGGGTTCGGGCCTCGAATCCAATAACGACAACACATACCACAAGTTGGCCTGGCAGAACAAGTCGTATTCGAACCACAAATGGAGCTCGCTGTCCGCCGGCAAGTCCAACAGGCGGTCGAACGCCTCCGTGGCATATGGCGCATACGCCGGACCAGGTTCGTTGTAGGAAGCAATAAATTCAGCCCTCGTTTCCCGGAACGTTTTGCCCTCCGTGGCAAGCAATGGGCCGTCGATCAGACATTCCCGGCAAACCAGGACCGGCCCGGAAAGATCAAGCGCCTGGAAGGCTTCTGCCAGCGCGTCTCCGTTGAGTAAGTGGGTGGAAGGCATGGGTTTATGGTGGTTATGTGATTAAGTGGCTGGGTGGCTGGTGGTTGATGGTTAGGGCGTAAGGCGTAAGGCGCAGGGCCCATCATAGTCAAGGCGCTACCTCAAACCAGGCGTTCGGGACGTAATTGGACCGCCCTTTCGGTGAGGCGGCAAACCGTGAAGAACCATAGGCCATTTTTTTGAACAGCCTCTTTTTCCAGATCAAAAATAGCGTTTACTTTGGACCTTGTTTTAAAAAGAGGGTTAACGGTTCATTACCGTTTACCCCCCAACGCCTTACGCCTAACCACTAAAAGCTATCTCAAAACGTTTGAATGCTGCTTAATCTGCGGCTGGGCCTCCCCCCAACCCCCTCCAAAGGAGGGGGAGCAATACCGTTTTAGACAATTAAATCATTAATCCGATGCTATTTCTCTACCCTTGCGCACACGGTTCCCCTCCTTCGGAGGGGTTAGGGGAGGCCGCCCACACCCTAGAGCGGGTTTTGATATAGCTTCTAACCACTTAACCACCCAACCTGCATGAGCGCTGTCTACGTAAACATCATATCCGGAGCATTGGGCCTTCCCGCCCGGAAAGTGGAGAATACCCTTGCCTTATTGAAGGAAGGCGCTACCATTCCTTTCATTGCACGTTACCGGAAGGAAGCCACCGGCTCCCTCGACGAGGTCCAGGTAGCGGAGATCCAGAAGGAGTTCAAGCGATTGGAGGAACTGGACAAACGGCGGGAAGCGATCCTGCACTCGATTGAAGAGCAGGGCAAGCTCACCGGCGAGCTGCGCCAAAAAATCGAAGCCGCCCTTACCCTCACCGAACTCGAAGACCTTTACCTCCCCTACAAGCCCAGGCGCAAAACCAGGGCCTCCGTGGCCCGGGAGCGCGGCCTGGAACCCCTCGCCCGCCGCCTCTGGTTACAGTCGGACACCGACGACCCGGAGAAGCTCGCCCAGGGGTACCTGACCGGCGACGTGCCCACGGCGGCTGACGCGCTCCAGGGCGCCCGCGACATCCTGGCGGAGGAGGTCAGCGAAAACCAGGATGCCCGCAACCTGATGCGCTATATCTTTTCAAAAACCGCTATCATTAAGTCGAAGGTCGTCAAAGGCAAAGACGAAGCCGGAGCGAAGTACCGCGATTATTTCGATTACAGCGAGCCGCTGAAAGACTGTCCTTCCCACCGCTTGCTGGCTATCCGCCGGGGCGAAGAGGAGGACATCCTGCGGGTGCTGATCCTCCCCGCCGATGAGGAAGACGCTGTGCGTCAGCTCCAGGACCGTTTTGTCAAAGGGTATGGGCCGTCGAGCCAACAAGTGGAACTTGCTATCCAGGATTGCTACGAACGCCTGCTGAGCCCTTCGATAGAAACCGAATTCCGCAACAGTTCCAAAGAAAAAGCCGATAAAGAGGCTATCGACGTTTTTGTCAAAAACCTCCGCCAGCTCCTTCTGGCGCCGCCCCTGGGCCAGAAGCGCGTTCTGGGCATCGACCCCGGTTTCCGCACCGGCTGCAAGGTGATTGTCCTGGACGCCAGCGGCAATTTCCTGGAGAATACGACCATTTACCCCCATCCTCCGCAGAACGACGACGCGGGCGCCCGCAAAACCCTGGACTTCCTCGTCCAGAAACACGGCATCGAAGCCATCGCCGTGGGCAACGGCACTGCGGGAAGGGAGACGATGGACCTGTGCCGCAGCATCCGCTTCCCGCACCCGGTCGAGATCTTTATGGCCAACGAAGCCGGCGCTTCGATTTACTCCGCTTCGGAAGTGGCCAGAGAAGAATTTCCCGACCACGATGTCACCGTGCGCGGCGCCGTGTCCATTGGCCGAAGGTTGATGGACCCCCTGGCCGAATTGGTCAAGATCGACCCAAAATCTATCGGCGTAGGCCAGTACCAGCACGACGTCAATCAGACCCTGCTCAAGGAAAGCCTCGACCTGGTGGTGGAAAGTTGCGTCAACAGCGTGGGCGTCAACCTCAATACCGCGAGCAAACACCTGCTCACCTACGTCTCCGGCCTCGGCCCCGCCCTGGCCAAGAACATCGTCGACTACCGCGCCGCCAACGGCCCTTTTGAAAGCCGCAGCCAGCTCAAAAAAGTACCCCGCCTGGGCGACAAAGCCTTTGAACAATGCGCGGGATTCCTGCGCATCCGCCAGGCCAAAAATCTGCTCGACAATACGGGAGTGCACCCCGAAAGCTACGGCATCGTGGAGCGCATGGCCAAAGACCTGAACAGCACCGTGCAGGACCTCATCGCCGACCCGGCCTTGCGCAAACGCATCGACCTGAAGAAGTACGTCACCGACACCGTTGGCCTGCCCACCCTCAACGACATCCTCAAGGAACTCGCTAAACCCGGCCTCGATCCCCGGGGCCAGGCCAAAGCGTTCTCGTTCGCGGAAAACGTCAAAACCATCGACGACCTTTACCCCGGTATGGTCCTGCCCGGCATCATCAACAACATCACCAACTTCGGAGTGTTTGTGGACATAGGGGTGAAGGAGTCGGGCTTGGTCCACGTCTCCCAGATAGCCAATAAGTTCGTCAAAAACCCGGCCGACGTGGTCAGTCTCCACCAGGAAGTAATGGTAAAAGTGCTCGACATCGACCGCGCCAGGGGCCGCGTGCAACTGACCATGAAAAACGTGTAGCCCGGGTTTTCCTCCCTACCCTACTTCCCCATCCACACTTTGAATTCGGTCGCTTTCTGTTTGGGTACGACCACATCGTTTTGCTCGGTTTTGGGGGATAATTGCAGGAGCAGTTTTCCGCCGAAGTAGGGTTCGATGGCGGTAACCGCTTTGGCCCGGACGAGGTAGCTGCGGTTGACGCGGTAGAAATCCGCAGGGTTGAGCATTTGAGTGAGTTCTTCGAGGGTGTAGTCGACGAGGAAGCGGCGGTTGTCCCAGGTTCGGGCAAAGCAGATCTTGCCGTCGGCCATAAACCAGGCGATCTCGTGGGTTTCCACGCTGATCCAGCGCTGCCCTTGTTTCAGGAGAAAGCGCTGCCGGTACTCCTGGGGCTGCTGGGCGGCGCGCAGTTCGCGGATCAGGTGGGCAACATCCAGGGGCGCTGTAGGCCCCTGTGCGCGAAGCCGCCGGTATTTATCCAGGGCTGCGGCCAGTTCTTCCTTTTTAACAGGCTTGAGCAGGTAGTCGATGCTGTTGACTTTGAACGCGTTCAGGGCAAATTCGTCATAGGACGTAGTAAACACGACAGGGGCATCGACCTGGGTTTGCTTGAAGATCTCGAAGCATTGCCCGTCGGCCAGTTCAATGTCCATAAACAAAAGATCGGGCGCCGGATTGTTCTGCAGCCATTGCACTGCCGAGCGGATGCTCTCCGCGTGCCCCAGTACCGCAATGGAAGGATCGATTTGGGCCAGGAGGCGTATCAGGCGGTCGAGGCCCAGGTATTCGTCTTCTACGAGAAACACCTTCATAACGACGTCGTTGAGATTAGAGGAAGGATAACGGCAAACTCACCGGCCGTTTCCCGCACTTCGACGTAAGGAAAGTTCAGCAGGCGATAGCGGGCGATGATATTAGCCAACCCCACTTTGGCGGAAGGCGCCGACACCGCCCGTCGCTGCAGGTTGTTGGACACCGTGAGCCGCTCGCTTTCGGCAGAAAAAATCCGAAGCGTCAGCGGATTAGCAGCGGAGATTTCATTGTGTTTTACGGCATTTTCGACCAGCAACTGGAGCGTCAGCGGAGGGACAAGCCGCGTTTCGGCTTCCGGAGGCACGTCTATTACCACCTGAAGGCCCTCTCCGAAGCGGGTTTTCAGCAGGTGCAGGTACGAGCGGATGAACTCCAGTTCCTGCCGCAGCGGGATCAGTTCTTCCTGGTTTTTCTGGAGGATATACCGGTATACCTGGCTCATCTCTTCCACAAACGTCTCCGCTTTGGCGGGGTCCAGGGCGATTAGGGAACTAAGGCTATTCAGGCTGTTGAACAAAAAATGCGGCTGGATCTGCTGCTTGAGGCTGTTGTACTGCGCCGTCATGCTTGCCCGGAGCAGTTCTTCGCGCTCTTTTTCCGAGCGGTATAGCAAGTCGTAGTGGTAAAAAGCCTCCGCCAGCCCGATGATGTAAATGCTCGTCACCGACGATTGCGCAAAGTTGAACAAGACGGTCTTCCAGCCGTAAAACTGATACGCTTCGTTTTGGGAAAGCGGCAAAAGTACCATATCTGAGACCATCATCAGAATCATCACCAGGGGAGATCCCAGCAAAAAAGTCCAGCCCAGACGGGGCAAGGTCCGCTTCAAGCCGGGCAGACGGCGCTGCATCCACAGGGCGGCAAGGAAGATGGACGAAAAATGAGCGGCAATACTGAGCGCCAGGAGAAAAAGATAGACGGCTTTCTTCCAGACGTCGGGTTCGCGTTCCGGACCAAAGTGGATGGCATTGGACACTACGAGCAGCAGCATTCCCGCCAGCAAAACCAACCATTGGTATTTCTTTTTCATCGCATGGGCGCTCGGCATACACAAGCGCTGCTGCAAATTGCCGCTTTTCCGGATTTTTTCCCAAGGCTTTTTCTTCAGGCAACCCAAAAGGGGATTTAATCCGGCTTTTTGCGGAGTGAACCAATTTTTTGGGGGCGAAGAAAAGTGGCGAAGTGGCGAAGTGGCGAAGTGGCGGAGTGGCGAAGTAACGAAGTCAACTGGCGCGAGGCTCCGCTCGTGTCAACTGGCGCGAGGCTCTGCCCAATATTGTCTGGAACCAGTTCACGCCGGTCAGGCTGAAAGTCCAGACCGTAGCGTCTGGAGACCGGCGGATAGTTCTGCACGAAATCTGCGGATTTCGGCAAACAGGAAATCCGGGCTACATCATGGCCATCGTTTCATCATGTAAATCATAGTTCAGACAATGAAGCAATGCGCCTAATGGCCGGAGTCTATGCAAGCAATCTGAAGATTGAACGGAGGCGTAGACGGAAGTCTACGCACAACAGAGGTAAAAAAGGTTCCAGACAGCATTGGACTCCCGCCTCGTGCCTTGTACCTCTGAGAGGCTCCGCCTCGACGCCCTCCGCTGGTTAAAACCATCAAATAGCCGATTCAATCCCTCCGCCGGTAGGTTGGGAGAAAAAGCCTTGCCTTCAAGGGCTGGATTCCTGCATGTTTGTCGTGTCCGGAAGGACGAAAGATCACCCGATTGTTTATTAAATCACCTGACATGCAACAAGAAACATGGATTACCCGGCGCCAGGGCTTTCTCCGGCGCTTTTTGATGTTGACCGGGCTATGCCTCACTTTGGGTACATTTACCTGCGGACAGGAAAGCCCTACCCCATCCGGATTGCCGGTTTCGATCAGTTTGTTTTCCCATTCCGTCAGCCTGCCCAATTTCCGGGGGTTCTTCAAGGAACCCAACTGGGGCGTGCGCATCGGCACGGAGTGGGCTTACCGGAAAAAAGACGGAGGCCACTGGCTGCAAACCCTGCACCTGGGCTATTACCATCACGACGGATTCCAGCAGGGTGTGTTTGCCGGCACGGAGTTCGGCTACCGCAAACGCCTGGGCGCTTTTGCTGCTGACCTCGCGCTGGGCGCCAATTACCTGCACCTCGTTTCTGAGCTCCGGCGCTACGAACCCAGCACAGACGGATTTCAGCCCGCCTCCCAACGCATGCACAAACTGATGCCCTCCCTGGCGCTCAACCTGGGGTACCGCGCCGGCGCCAGCACAGACTTGTTCCTGCGCTATGAAGCGTTTGGCGAGATCCCGTTCAGCTACAAAGGCGTACCTGTTTTGCCACACAAAGCCCTGCATCTGGGCGCGCGGTTTTATCCGTTTTGATCGCTCTGTTTGGTTTAAGCGCCGATATCTGGGGCCCTCTCAACTCCCGGCCCTTTCTACAAAGGCTAATCCAATAGGGGGCCATAGCGAGGAATTAACACTTTTTAGCCTGAGTTTAGGTCGTTGCTATTTGGCCTCCCCCTAGCCCCCTCCAAAGAAGGGGGAACCGTGCGGGCAAGGGTTTAGACAAGGTCTGTTTTTAGAAAAAATGATACCCTTTTAATAGGTTTTTCCAAAATTCAGGGGCTTTTTCTGTTCCCCCTCCCTCGGAGGCTATGAGTCCTGACCGCAGCGTCTGGAGGGTTAGGGGGAGGCCAGTCCCCAGCGCCAAGACTTCATGCAATATATCCTAACTCAATTTGCGCTTATCGAAACATAACCACCTTTGAAGATTCCCCTCTCCCAAGTGCAGGGGGAGGGCATTGTGTGGATGCCGACGTGTAACCCATTAATCAATTTCTCAAAAATCACCCAACATGAAAACCATTCTGTTATCCATGCTGGTCTTTTTCGTCGCTGCCGCTTGCGAAAAAGACATCCTCATCCCAAAGCCCGAACTGGAAGCCGGGGCCGATTACTCCAGCCACCCCAAACACGCCCAGTACCAGGCGCAGCTCGACGCGTACCGGCGCAACAGCAACGCGCCTGGGGCCCTCCTGCTCGTGGCGCGCAAGAACGAGCCGCTCTGGGCCGGCGCTTCGGGGAAAGCCAACCTCGAACACCAGTCGCCCATGCAAACCAACACGCCGTTTCGCGTAGGCAGCATCACCAAGATGATGGTATCGGCGGCTATCCTGCAACTGGTGGAGCGCGGCCAGCTCCGCCTCGAAGATACCCTGGACGACCTGCTGCCTCAGGTACAGGGCAAGATCCCGCAAACCAGCCGGATCACGCTGCGCCATCTGCTCAGCCACCTGTCGGGCATCTTCGATCCGCCTAACGAGAGCAAACGCTACCAACTCGACCTCGCCGACAACCCCGAAGCGATGGCGGACAAAACCATTCCCCAGCGACTGGAGGAGTACGTCTACGGCAAGCCCCTTCACTTTGAGCCGGGAACAGCCTACGCGTACAGCAACGCCAACTTCTGGCTCCTGGGCATGATCCTGGAATCCAAAACCGGCAAAAGCGCGCCCGAAGCGCTCCGGGAAAGCATCTTTACGCCCCTGGGCATGACCCATACCTATCTGGAAAAGCGCGACGACCCCAACGTGGCCCGGGGCTACGCCGACATCTACGGCGACGGCAAGCTGCTGGACGTCAGCCGCTGGGACCGGGCCGATACCGACGGCGACCCTGCCGGCGGCGTCATCAGCACCGCCGCCGACCTCATGCGCTTCCTGCGCGGATTGCTGGAAGGCCAGCTCCTCAGCCCCAGCTACCTGGAACTGATGAAGCAAATCCAGCTGGAAACCTGCGACAACATCTTCTGCGAATACGGCCTCGGGATCGAGCTCTGGCGCATCGGCGCCGACGGCCTCGCTTACGGCCATAACGGCGGCGCCGTAGGCATCGAAGCCAATGCCCTCTATATGCCGGCAACGGGCAACCTGGTGGTCATCTACAAGAACAACGGCAACGGGTCGGATAAATCGTTTTTGGATGGGTTGTTGAGGTAAGAAAATCTTATTTTACCCCACAAAAACCAACCGCATGAAACGCACCTCCTTCGCCTTAAGCCTGTTGTCCGCCCTGGCGCTGCCTGCCGGCCTGTTTTGTCAATCCGCTCCCGTATACGACGTCGTGTTGAAAGGAGGCCGCGTCATGGACCCGGAAACGGGCCTCGATGCGGTGCGCCACGTCGGCATCCGGGGCGACCGGATCGCGGAGATCTCCAGCGCGCCGCTCTCCGGCAAGGAGGTGATCGATGTGTCCGGGCTCATCGTCGCGCCCGGATTCATCGACCTGCACGTGCACGGAATGACTAACGAAGCCCATGCCTACCAGATGCGCGACGGCGTGACCACCGCCCTGGAACTGGAATCCGGCATCCCCTTTCTGCGGGAATGGCTGACGGCGAAGACAGGCAATACGCCGGTCAACTTCGGCGCCACCATACCCCACGGCGCGCTGCGCGCGCTGGCTATGGAGCAATACAAACACTACTTTGACCAGGCCAAAAAGCTGATCGAAACCGAAGGCATCGCCAGCCCGACCCTGGCCAAGCTCGAGATCAATATGGCCCGCGCCAACTACCAGCCGCTGACGGCAGAAGAAACCGAACGGCTGCGTGCTATGCTCGACCAGGAACTCGCTTCCGGCGCGCTGGGCGTAGGCGTGCCCGTAGGCTATTACCCCGGCGCGCGTCCCGGAGAAATCTACAAGGTGTACGAATACGCGGCCCAGAAGAACGTTCCCGTCTTCTCCCACACCCGCGGCTTCGGCATGCCGGGCATCCAGGAGGCGATCGCCAACGCCGCCGCCAGCGGCGCTTCCCTGCATATCGTCCACGCCAACAGCCTCTCCCTGGGCGATATCCAGGTGACCCTCGACATGGTCGCCTCCGCCCAGGAGCGCGGCCTGGATATCACTACCGAACTCTATCCCTACACCGCCGCTTCCACCTCCCTGGAGTCGGCCATCTTCGACGAGGGCTGGCAGGAAAAACTCGGCATCACTTACAGCGATATCCAGTGGGAAGCCACCGGCGAACGCCTCACCGAGGCAACCTTCAAAAAATACCGGGAAAAAGGCGGCGTTGTCATTATCCACATGATGAAACCCGAGTGGATCCTCGCCGGCATCCGCGACCCCCGCACCACCATCGGCTCCGACGGCATGCCCTACGCGCCGGGCGCCCACCCGCGCACCGCAGGCACCTTCTCCCGCGTGCTGGGCAAATACGTGCGCGAGGAAAAAGCCATCTCCCTCATGGAGGCCCTGAGCAAAATGACCCTGCTACCCGCCCGCCGCCTGGAAGGCGTAGCCCCGGCCATGCGCCTCAAAGGCCGCCTCCAGGTGGGCGCCGACGCCGATATCACCGTCTTCGACCCCAACACCATCATCGACAAAGCCGACTTCACCGGGCTGCGCTTCTCCGAAGGCATCGCCCACGTGTTCGTCAACGGCGCTGCCGTGGTCAGGAACGGTCAAACGGTAAAAGGCGCGTACCCGGGGAGAGCGGTGGTGGGGAGGTATAAGCAGTAGCCCAACCTTTCCCAGCCTTAGAGAGACCCAACGTTTGGGCGCCCCCTCACGTGATTTTCCGGACGTAGAAAGGCTGTCCTTTATGAAGGATCCGCTTGAGCTGACCCGACCGGATCAGTTCGTCCAGCACGGCGTGGTCCCGGCCGGCCCGGGCAAGCGCTTCGAGGGCTTCAGATTCCCGCATGGGATGGACAAACGTAATGTTCAAAATGCTTTCTGCAGCATCCCCCGACAAGGAGAAGGACTCCTCGGCGAAGCCATACAGGGTTTCCACGTTTTCAATGCGTTCGGAGAAAATCTGAAACGCGGAGAGGATCTGCTCCTCCTCCGGGAAGCCGGCCCACGACTCGGATGTCGGCCGGGTAGGCAGGGCCAGGTAGGCTGCCGCCGGCTTAATTTCGGCGATAAAATCCGCCGTCCGCTCCAATTCTTCCTTCGCGTCGTTCAATCCCCGGATCAGCATGGTCTCGGTCAGCAGCTCGCCGCGGAATGCCGCCGCAAATGCCTGGATGCCGTCCAGGATAGCCTCCAGCGAAAGGGACGGCTCGGGGCGGTTGATCGCGCGCCAGATTTCTTCTGAAACGGCGTCCACCTTCAGGGAGACGCAATCGGCCAAAGCCAGTTCGCTGCGCACAGTTGGATCCCAAAGCAGGGAGGCATTGGAGATCACGGCGATCTTGGGGCCAAATTCGCGCAGGGCGCCGATGATGTCCGGCAGCCGCAGATCAAGCGTCGGCTCGCCGTCGGGAACCAGCGTCAGATAGTCTACAGGTTTTCCCGTTTTGCCATGGCGCTGCAGCAATTGCCGGACCGACGCGGCGATCGTCGCGGTATCGTAAAAGTACTGCCTGGCGCAGGTTTGATGCAACGTGCGTCCCACCTGACAATATACGCAGTTGTAGGAACACGCCTTTGGGGGAATGTTGTTGACCCCCACGCTCTGTCCCAACCTTCTGGAAGGGACCGGTCCGAATGCGATCATGACTTCTCTTTTTATGCCGTCTTTGGCGAAAAACACCCCTTACTCCGACCCTTAAGCTGTTTTGCGCAGGGGCCTGTGCCCCAGTGTCCTGACCTCGGTTTTGCTTTCCGTCGCGCCGGCGTCGCTTCCCTCAAAACGCACGGCCAGAATGAAACTGAGGGCAATGGTGAAGCCGCATATGGCAGCGAGCCACCATGTCCCGGTAAGTCCGATCAGCAAGGTCACCCCGATCATGAGGTAAAACCGCAGGACGGCCGTGTGGAACTTCACATCAAAAACATGTATATGTTTCATGGCGAATGTTTTTAATTAACAAGTTTTTATGCTGCAATCCGGGCGCCCAGGATTTTGATGCGCCTGCTTGCGTATAGATATATTCGGTAAAATATGGCGGAATTGCAATGACGGCTGTCATCGCTTGGCTCGTTTGTCTTGTTTCTGATGGGACCGGCGGCTACCCTGTAACTTGCGGAGCGCCGCCGGCTTGGTCTCGAAGATACCCCGGATAATCCCGAGAGCGTCCGGATCACGCTGCGCCATCTGCTCAACGGGTTGCCGGGCATCTACGAGGGCGGTTCGGTCTTTCGGATTACTTCTTCCGTCTGAATCACGGATTACACGGATTGCACGGATTTTTAGAGACTTCGTTTCCGTGAAATCTGCCTAAACCTTTACCCCTGATCATGCGCTGGACATCTTGAGCCAAACAAAGACTACAGCACCACTCTTTTGAAGGTTAGGCTTTTGCTTCCAAAATTGATCAGCAAGCCTGCCTCCAGTTTGTACGCTTTCAGGTAGTTCAGCGTTTGGGCCAGGTGAACATCCTGTAACTCTACAATGGCTTTCAATTCGACCAATATCTTTTCTTCTACGACGAAGTCGGCTCTCCGTTTGCCTATGGGTTCCGGCAAATCTTTGTAAAAGATTTCCTGGTCTATTTCTCTGACAAAGGAGAGATTCGCCTGGGATAACTCCCACGCCAAAGCCCGTTGATAGATCACCTCCTGAAAGCCGTTCCCCAGGAACTTATGGACTTCGAAGGCGGCGCCTAAAATTTTGGAGGTAATGTCTTTGTACTTGAGTTCAGTCATGGTGTTGGGGTTTATGATATTAATATCCTTGCAATAGATTTAACAGATTAAGAAATTGAAAGTTTCCCCAAATCCGTGCAATCCGTAATCCGTAATCCGTGTAACCCGTGTAACCCGTGTAATCCGTGATTCAGACGAAAGAAGTGATCCAAAAGACGAACTTTACCGCCATCGAAAAGGAGATCCCTTTTTGCCCTAACCCACCCATTGCCCGGCTGGCCAGGGCAAGGGTTTCGGCTTTTAAATTTTCAAAATGCTTCTTCTTTTTTTCAATCTGCCCGGCCTTCTTATTTTTCATCTTCATAGCCAGGAGATGATTTGGTAAAATAAACAGGGCGGAATTCAGCTAAATAAGGAACTGCTCCGTACTTGCCTCTGAGGTAGTTGCGCTCATAGTTTTCCTCTTTCCTCGCTTCAAAATCGCTGAGAGCATACATTTTGGCTACCCCGAAGCGGTCTTTCTCCATAAACCAGATCTGGTCGCGGCGGAAGATTCCGGAACTTAATAAATTCGTGTCGTGGGTGTTAAAAATCAACTGCCCGTTAAAAGGGTTATTTTCCCTGGAATTAAACAACTCGGCCAATTTACACACCAGATTGGAGTGCAGCTTGGATTCCAGTTCATCCCCAACAAGTACTTTTCCGTGGTGCAGCGTATCCAGAACCGGGCCGGAGAGTGCAAAGAACTTCCGGGTTCCGGAGGATTCCCCTTCATTCATCGAAAACTGGACCATGCCAGTTTCTTGTTTCTTCGCATCGTACTTCTTATGCGAGGTCAGAACATCCATAAATACCTTTCCTTCCTTTAATTTTCGCTCGACGATCTCCCTCAATTCCCTGGGCAACCCAGCTGGAATGTTATCCATTTCCAATTGTTTCAGGGTAAGATCCTCAATCCCCAGGTCGGCGCTCTTCAACAAAGACAGGATTTCCGACCTGGTTTGGCCGTTCTGCGTTTTCTCCATCGTAAAACCCTGATAACCATCCTCCTGCAAACCCGAAATAACATTGAACTTAAGGAACCACTCCAGGACCTTGCCCGCCAGTTTATTGTTGAACTGGGCTGCGACAGAAATAAAGAGCGCGTTGGAGCGGATCATCTTTCCGTCAACCAAAGGCTTTGCCGCTCTAAACCGGATGGGATGAAGTTCAAACTCCTGTCCCTGGCGGTAAAAGATTTGCACTTCTTTGGTTTTCTCCCGAAGGAAAAGCCATTCTGCAACCACCCGTTGCGGCTGCACTTCAAACCCATAGCGGTACATGGCGCCTTCGTGCAGGAAGATGATTTCAAACTCGGAAGGCGCCTGTTCGGTTTCGGTACTCAGCAAAAAAGGCTGGACGTCAATCCGGTCGCCTTTCTGCGTTTCCCTGGAAGAGCGAAGGACGAAGTTTCGCATAAACCCCATGCCTTCGGCTAGTTTGCTTTTCCCGCTGGCGTTCGCGCCAAAGATCACCGCGCTTTTCAGCAGCTTCAAACCAAAAGCAGGGACCTCGAACACGTTTTCTTCTGCACGGGTAGTCTTGTCGTAGTTTGAAGCCACCATGCTCAGCTGGACCTCCTCCTTAAACGGTTTATAATTCCTTAATGAAAATCGAACCAGCATTTTAAATCTATTTTTTGCTAAAATAACGCAAAAAATAAATTTATTATTGTTAAAATTGAGTAGAAGGAAAATTGGGTGAAAAAATGCTTTGCAAGGCTGGAGGGGATGGTCCGGTTAAATTCATGAAAAGCGCGGTAAGGTTTTCACCAGCAGTTCCCCAAGTTTTTCCGGCAAGCCCGGGATCAGGAAGAACAAGGCAGCCAAAACAGCTCCAGTGATGAAGCTCAAGAATAGGTAGTTGCGGTACACGGTATTGATCCAACCTACATGGTACGCATTGGGCTGTTCTCTAGACTTTAACGAAGTGATCACCCCTTTCTGAATTATCACCGTGCCGCTTTCAAAACGAACCAGATACTTCCTGGGAAAACGATACCGGTAAAGACCGTCGAACCGGATCTCGTAATTTTGGTTTTTGGGGTCCTGATGATCAAAATACAGAGGACGGACGAACTCAAAGCGATCGTAAGGCGAACGGGTAGGGAAATTCTTATGGATATACATTCTATTATACCATAACACCGGATCTGAAACGCAATCCAGCACACGGTTTCTGTTATTGCCGTTTTCTACAATTGCATTAAATTCATTAACGGCGCGATGAACCAAATTTCCTGCATAGTCGCCTTCCGTCGGCTTATGGGCACTCCAATCTACCGCTTTATTCAAAATTGTCACTTTGAGCAGCAAAAGGATCAATGCCATAGCTATCCAAAGCAACACAAAGCCCAATCTCCCTGATATCGAATGGGAATACTGCCTTCTTCCCTTTCGACGCCTGTTTCCTTGTGAGGACTTTGTTTTACTTTTCTGCTTCATTGGCCAAGGCATTGGATGTGTTTTGAAAAACCTGCGGAGATCAGGGAATAGACATCCCAGGTTAATGAAACCTGGAACGTCTTAGCTGCCCGGCTCAATCAGCTGGTCATGCTTCATAAACTTCTTCATCTTTCAGTATCTCCTCCAACACATACTTCCTGAAGTCCCCATCCGAGGTAAAACACCGGAATCCGGCCCGGCTTGCCAGGGCCAGGGTTTCGGCGCTTTCATCCAATAGCACGGCTACGGGTTCGCTTAGCTCTTCTTGAAGACCGTTGGGCCAGGCTCTGCTGGAAACAACCTGCTGAATACCTGATTCCGGATTGAAATGTACAATACCTGCCATCGAAATTTGCTTCCAGGATTTTATTTAAGAAAAATTTTCTTTATATTGTGCAACAATGTGCTTTGGAGGCATTTCTGCACAAATTAGTCCCCCCTTTACGAATGATTCGTTCATTTTTCTTGCTATAGCCAGTAAGAAACTAAACACTTGTTGTATGGTGCCTCCACAAACCCAGGGAATTTACGGGAGGGTTGGCCAAAACGGTATGGCTTCTCCCGAACAATGGCCTTCTATTGCATTTGACGAACTCCAAAAACGCGGCAAAGAGGAATCAGAGAAAGTAGGTGGAAACCCTAAAATATTGGAAGCGTTTCTTGGGACTTTTTACGATCACGATTCCGAGTCTGCCAATCTTAGGAGAGAGATCATGGATCTTTCCCGTCAGAATCACCAAAAAGAGCAGGAGCGAGCAGAGCACGAAAATTTCATCCACGATATCCGGCAATCCATTCGAGGGCTGGAAGACGAAGAGGAAAAGTGGGTATTAGAAAAAGAAGATCAAATCCGCGGGCTGAAAGTTGAAATCAAGCGCATCCGCGGCGGTGATTACACCCTGCTTGGAACTGATGCCGACCCCTCGAATCGCTTGGCGTATTTTATTGGAACAGTAATTATCCTATTTCTTAGCGGATATTTGCTGTTGTTTTATACTTCAGTCATCTATAATGCTTTTCTTCTGGATCCCATAAAGGCTGCGATTTTATCCTCTGAATCTGGGATCGCCTCCACAATGACAATTGCCAACCTTAGAGCCTTACCACAAACATATAGAGAACTGGGCTTCTTAGGCGCAGCTTTTCTGATTACGGCTTCTTTCATGTTTATTGCGCTGGGGTTTCTACTCCATTGGTTCAATCAATTGGGACGGAGGATGTATCTTTTTATCCTTTACGGGTTCACGTTCCTCTTTGATGCATTTCTAGCTTATGAGATTGTACACAAAATTTATTTTGCTCGTTCGATTGTGGAGGAAATGCCGCGCTGGAACTTTTTTATCGCCATTAAAGACCCACAGTTCTACATCATCCTCTGCGCCGGATTTGGCATTTACGTAATCTGGGGGGTCTTGCTTAGCTATCTTTTGGATGAGCACTTCAAAATCCTTCCGGCTAGAGTTGGCATCCGGCACAGGCAGGCAGAAATTCAGCGCCTGAGGTCCGATATCAAAGAGATTCAACTGCGGTTTGGACAGAAAGTTTCCAGCCTAAAGCGGGAAGTACTTGAAATCAAGCAGAGGGAAGTTGGAAAACTGCATAACGACTTGCAATCCAACCAAATGCGAATTAAACTCCTAAAAGAAAAACTACAAAAGCATTTTCAGCAATCCGGGATTAATGCCCAAGCCATACAGAACAAAGTAACTCCTTTCTTTGCCGGATGGTGTCAGCATATTCAAAGCCACTATGCGCCTGAAAGTTCCTCTGAACTGATAAAGGAGTCCAGAGAAGTGCTTGATAATTTCTATAAAACTACTCTCTTAAACTAAAAACGATGCGAACAAACTCCTGTATTTGGCTCATCCTGTCGGGGTTGGCTACGTTAATGAGTTGCGGGGAACCAGCGCCCCCTAGAGAGATTACTTCCATTGAACCTCAAGAAATTATCGTTGTTCTTGACCTTTCCGATCGGATTTTGGAAAACGGACAAATAGAGAAAGATATAGCCATCATTGAGTCCATTCTTACTATTTTCGAACAAAATCAAAAGAAACAGGCTTTTATCACCTCCAAGGATGTTTTACAGGTAGTTATTGCAAAAGAGCCCGGGGTGGATATTATTGCGAACGATCAGTTGCGCATTGACATGAACAAGAAAACCGATCCCCAAATGGCCTCCACGCCTGGTCTTGCGCTGTTCAAAGCCAGAAAATCCGCCTTTCGTTCCTCCCTGGAGGAACTTTACCGTCAGGCACAAAAAAAACCCAATCCCGGGGCTGATATTTATTCGTTCTTCTGTACGGAATTGCCGATAAAATACATGCAGGAAAAAACAAAAGTCATTGTTCTTACCGATGGCTATCTGCTGTTTGACTCGCCTTACCTCAAGGGACGGCCGAGAGGCAGCTATATGCGGGAATTGGAAAGCCTGCGAAATAAACAAGCCGATTGGAAGGCATACTTCGAAAAGCGAAGGCTGGAACTCACCCCCTGCGACCGCGAATTGGACAATGTAGAGGTACTCATGCTAGAGACTGCCCCAAAAAATCAAGGCGCCTCCGTGTATGAGTTCGACTTCATCGAACACTATTGGATGACTTGGTTTGAGGCCATGGGAGTCCAAGCCAACATCTACCCCCATGAACAAAAAACTGGTGTGATCGAGGACAAGGTAAGGGCATTTCTAGGGAAGAATTAAGTGCGCTGCTTGATCAGTAAGCGCAGCGGTCCATTTCTTCAACCAAACTTCACATCCGAGTTGTTTAACAGGATGATTACGCCGGAAACCATTCGGATATAAGGGGCTATCTTGGCCAAAAGATCGGCCATCGTCATTAAATCGGCGTAAATGGACTTTGAATAAGGCTTATTCTTTTGTTGAAGGATTTTAATCTGGCCAGCAAGGTATTTGGCCAAACCACAAACCTTAATCAAATCAGGTTTGACCTGCGAATAATAGTCGGTATTGCTAATTATTCGATGAACCTTGTTTACGAAAATATTGGCCTGATGAAGGAAAAGAGGATCCACTTGATCTGAAAACATCAGCTCACTGGCAACTTCATTAAGTGTGTCTCCAGAAAATGCTTCGCTTGAAGCCGTTATCTGAAGATTGATTTTCTTAAGTTCGTCAACAGTCATTAAAAATCCTCATTTCACAGATAGTTTTTTTATGGTTCTTGCAATTTCAAGCTCTAACACCTCCAATGGGTTTTGAAAATAGGGTGCTACATTGCACCGAATGTATTCAGAAGCATCAAACTCGTTTTTAGCTCTTCTTTCCTGAGTAATTTCCGTCAAAAGCCCATTCGTCCTTGTTCTTACCGTTTTTATGGCGCCCAATAGAGCCGAATCTCCAAATTCCTCTCCCCAACGGCTTTCCTTTTGCTTCAATTCCTTATCCAGACCCACTAATATTCCAATCAGATCAGGCAAATAATGGCTGTTTGGCAACAGCCCGTTTATCTTCCTTCTGGATTGCTGTACCTTATCCAAAAAATTGGTAAGCAGAACCAATTCTGTTTTTTCTAACCCTTTGAGATCGTCGCGGCGGCCAATCGTATGGAACATCTTTTTGTCTTTTTTGCTTGAATGTTTACTGGAATTCCCTTTCTTTTCAGGATCTGAATATTCCTCTAAATCATTAATAATTTGCATTAGGGATTTATTCATCTTATTTAATCCCGTTTCGTATTCATTCTTTGTAATTTCGTGAGTTATGTTTTCTTGTTTCAAGCGCCGGTACTCTGCCTCTAAAACAACAAGGTCGTTAGTTTTTTTCAAATCAGATACCAGCCCCAATCTCGCAAACACTTGGGATAAATCGTTGTCAATGACCAGTTTTTTCAACTCCTCTTTTTCCTGATTTGATAGCAAATTACAACATTTGTTTTATTTAAAAAAATTTAAAACAATTTTTTTATAAAAAATTTAGACGCCTTTTGAAGTCTTCTGAAGCGCTCTCCTTTTTGGGCACAATTTATTGAGGCACAGCCGGCAACCCCAACTCCCTCAGGAATTCATTGTGCCTGTCGGCAGCCTCCCGGGCTTTCTTTTCGAGGTCCATCAGTTCCTGGTGTACTGACTTGAGATCGACTTCCTCCTCGGTCTTTGCGGTGCTGACGTAGCGGGAAATGTTCAGGTTGTATCCGTTTTGTGCGATCTCCTCCATGGGTACGCGGCGGGAGTAGCGGTCTTCTTCTTTTCGGTACTGGTAGGTATCAATGATCTTGGCAATGTGTTCGGGCAGCAAGGTGTTCTGGCGCTTTCCTTTTTCAAAGTGCTCGCTGGCGTTGATGAACAGCATATCGTCGGGCTTTTTGCACTTTTTCAGCACGAGGATGCACACAGGAATGCCGGTGGAATAAAACAGGTTGGCGGGTAAGCCGATGACGGTATCGATATTTCCGTCTTTGAGGAGCTTGGTGCGGATGCGTTCCTCTGCGCCGCCCCTAAACAGCACGCCGTGGGGCAGAATGATGGCCATGGCGCCTTCCTTGCCCAGAAAGTGGAAACCATGCAACAGGAACGCAAAGTCTGCGGCAGATTTTGGGGCAAGGCCGTAGCTTTTGAACCGGAAATCTTCGGCCATCGCTTCAGTGGGTTCCCAACGGTAGCTAAAGGGCGGATTGGCAACGACGGCATCAAATTCCTGTTTCCGGGCCGGGTTCATTTCTCTCAAAATGTCCCAATCGTTCAGCAGGGTATCGCCGTGGTGGATGTCGAATTCAGTGTCTTTGACCCCGTGCAGCAGCATGTTCATGCGAGCGAGGTTGTAGGTGGTAATGTTTTTTTCCTGCCCGTAGATCTTTCCGATGCCGTTGGGACCCATTTTCTTGCGCACATTCAGCAGCAGCGATCCGGAGCCGCAGGTGAAGTCGAGCACCTTTTCAATTTTTTTCCTTTTGCCGGAGCCTGGCTCCTGACTGTCGAGCGTGACGATTTCGGAGAGGATGGTTGAAATCTGCTGCGGCGTGTAAAACTCGCCCGCCTTCTTGCCGCTTCCCGCTGCAAACTGCCCGATGAGGTACTCGTAGGCGTCGCCCAGGATGTCTATATCGGTAGAGAATCCGGCGATGCCCTCGGCGATTTTCTGGATGATGGCACACAGTTTGGCGTTGCGCTCGGTGTAGTTTCTGCCGAGTTTTTCGGAGTTGAGGTTGATCTCCGAGAACAGGCCCTGAAAGGTGCTTTCGAAGGATTGGTTCTCGATGTACTTGAATCCCGCCTCCAGCGTGTGCAGCAACTCCCCGTCCTGCACGCGTGCCTGCTCCGCTATGCTGCTCCACAAATGCGCGGGCTGGATCACGTAATGCACTTTGCGGCGCATCTGCTTCTCAAATTCCGGCACGTCATCGCGGTTGGCGGCGTACCACAACAACAGCGGAGCGCGTTTGTCGTCCTTCTCCGTTTTGGGATAGTCCGCCCCGAGTTCCCTTTTGGCTGCCGACTCGTAGTTGTCGGACAGGTAGCGCAAAAACAGGAACGAGAGCATATAATCGCGGAAGTCGTCTGCGTTCATAGCGCCGCGGAGCTTGTCGGCGATGCCCCAGAGGGTTTTTCCGAGTTGTTGTTGGTTTTGTTCGCTCATGATGGACTAGATGAGGATGTTTTTTCAGCGAATAACTCCGGCAAACCGAATTGGTATTTATCCAAAAACGCTTGCAATATGTTTTTAAAGAGGTTTTTATTGTCATTATTCATCTCAACAGGCTCAAACACGGAGTATTTACCGTGGCTCAGTAAATTAAGAGCGCGAGCATACAGTATTTCATCGTCAACACCGTGGATGCAATCAGAGAAGTCTCTATAGCCAAAGAACGCGGCTGTCTTTTCCAATATACTGCGAAGGCTGTTGAAATGAAAGGTATTGATTTTCCCTGAATGGGCCGCCTGCTTTAGCTCACTCAGCAAGGCGACGTGATGAAAAAATGGCGTATCGGCAGTATTTTGCAAAGCAAAACCTGAAATCCCACTCTTATGTAAAAAGTAGCGGACATGCTTGAATTTTTTAAGCTCATTGCACATCACATTGAAGAATAAACTGTGATGTGAAGAAATTACGGTCTTAACCTTTCCATTCGCTCTTTGAAGCAGTTTGGACAAGTCGGTAGCTACGGCAATGGCATTATTATCATCGAGGGAGGAGATGGGGTCGTCAATATAAAAGAACTTAACCCAATTGTACGGGCCTTCGTCTCTCTCATCGTCGAGCCTTAATTCACAGATAGCCAGAAAGACGCACCAAATAAAGATATTCTCCTCGCCACGAGAGACCTTGATATTCGTCTCTGAATCCTTATTGAAAGTAACTGTCCAATTTTCGTAATCAATGAAAAAATTAAACTCGGCGTAACGCTCAAGAAAAGCAAAAATTTTTTCTTCCAATGCCAACTCCTTGAATCCTTCAAAAAATTTAGAATTGCCGTTGATCTGCAGTTTTCGCTCCGTATCGTTCTCCAAGTCATTATCCCAACTGAACAGGTCTTCTGTGAAGGCATTGAAGTATAGAGTATCCCGCTTTTCTCCCTTCTTCCTGTTTTTGAACTCTATGGAAAGCCGGGTTTTCCCTGTGCCGTTATAGGCATAGAGTAGTACAAAATTGCTGCTGCGCAGGTCATCCCGCAACCTTTCGGCAAGTTTACGCAGGGTTTTGTATGACTGTATGGTTGTTTTGCCACTCATGCTTCAGTCTCGTCTGGTTTTGGAAATAACTGCTGCATCAGCCCCTTCTTGTGCACTTTCAGGGCTTCGAGTTTTTGGGTTTGGGCGGCGATGAGGTCGTCGAGGGAGGTGAGGGTGGCGGCGATTTTTTGTTGTTCTTCTTTATCTTTAGGAAAAAAGATTCTCATATTTTTCAAATCAGTATTGTATAGTCTACTAATAATCCCTCCGTCAGATGTCTGCCATTTTAAGGTTGAATAGCAATGAAACAAGAAACTATTCAACACTAACTTTTCATTATTACCTATCCAGACGATATTTGAATCTTGAAAGTAAGCTGGCGAACCATCATAAACCACTAACCTCCCGATTGTTCCAGAAGCAGAAATTAAAATTTCCCCGATATTCGGAAATGAATATTTCCTTTTGTACTCATTGTACAACTCAACTGAGATAAATGAATCGGATACTCCTCCAAATGTCCCAATTTTGTAAAATGGAATACCATTCTTTTCATTTTTGGTAGTTTGCTCTTTAAAAATCCGTTTACACATCAAAGGCTCACCGATATTACCCAACGTCTTCTCCTCCCACTCCCCCGCCCCCCGAAACTCCGGAAACCGCAGCCTCGGCGTCTGCTCCCCCTCTGCCGGAAAAAGCTGCTGCATCAGTCCTTTTTTATGGGCCTGCAGGGCTTTGATTTTTTCAGTCTGTGCGGTGATGAGGTCGTCGAGGGAGGTGAGGGTGTTGGCGATTTTTTGTTGTTCGGGCTTATTGGTGGGCAAGAATAACGCTTTGCTTAAAAAAGTCTCATTAGAAATATTGATGGTATTTTTAGCACCCTTCTGGACAATCGAAGATAGATAGTTGATCGTGTTCGCCGGTGATTCAAAGTAGGCATCCAAAATACAACCGAGGGCATTTGTTTCAGGAGTGAATACTCCATAAAGTGGAGAAACTATTACTGGTTTAACAACTTTACTTTGCTTTATGATGCCAAATGGAAAATCTCCAGTCGGGCTTTTCGTATAGACGATATCACCTGGCAAAACGCGCTTGTAGTGGTCTGTAGTCGCAGCAGAGAAACTTCTCCCCAAGTGTTCTATTTGGTTAATTATACCCTTATGTACGGAAACCGAGAAGACTTCCTCTGCACCAGTACTTTTAGAGCCATGCTCTTTCAAAACTTCAGAAAGCCTACGCTCCTCCCACTCTCCCGCCTCCCGAAACTCCGGAAACCTCAATTTAGGCGTCATCGTTTTTTTCTTTTCCTTACTCATAAGCCGACAATCCTGATATTTCCCGCCCCTGGGCGCGTTTTTTTAGCAGTAGTATGAGATCTTCCATGAGGGCCAGTTCCTTTTGGGTACGGGCTTTCCAGCCGAGCTCCAGCGGGGCGAGCAGATCGCTCAATTGCTCGCCGTCGAAGATCATGCGGTTCATGATGCCATCCACAAAGGTATTCAAAGCGGTTGTTTCCAGGCCGTGTTTTTGGGCGATGGCGGCAAGTTCCCGGGCGTTTTTTTCGGCCACAAATACCTGGAAGCCGTCTTTTACCGCTTGCTCTGAGAGTCCCTTGCTGAAATCCAGGGCGTTGATGTAGGCCTCCAGGTCCTCCTGTTTTTCCATGAGACTGGCATCCGATCGGATCATTTGAATGATCTGCTCCCGGGTCATTTTTTTCTTCGTGGGAGCGCCCATGGACTTGGCAATCAGCGCCATGATGTAGTCGTAGTCGATCATCGCAGAGGCGAAGAGCACGAATTCAAAATCCAGTTGCTGTACCTCAAGCGGGGCATCGCTGCCCTCTTTTTGCTGGATTTCTTTGAGCCGTTTAGCGGTTTCGAGGTACGAACTCCGGAAGGAGCGCAACCGATCTTCCGGCAGGATGGATTCAATTTGCTCCTTTTGCCCGTCATTGAGGTCGGTGTATTGCTCGAGTTGGGTTTTCAGGCGCTGCACCTCTTTGAAGCGGTTGATGAATTCGATGCGGGCCGCATCGCCTTTCAAATTGTACACTTCTTCGGGTTCGCAAGCCAGATTTTTCGCGGTCATGAATTTTCCCATGGCTGCTACCGCCTTTTCGTACTTCTCGATCACTTTGGGGGCAGGTTCGACAAGCCAAATCTCCTTCGCTTCGTCGGACTTTTCGCCGGAAAACAGGGCAATGGCGGCATCCACTTCGTTTTGCTGCTGCCGGAAATCGAGGATATTGCCGTAGGGCTTGGTATCGTTCAGAATGCGGTTGGTGCGGCTGAACGCCTGAATGAGGCCGTGGTGCTTCAGGTTTTTGTCCACGTACAGCGTATTCAGGTATTTGGAATCGAAGCCCGTGAGCAGCATGTCCACCACGATGATCAGGTCTATCTTGTGCTTGTGCGGGTAGTCGGCATTGGGGTATTTTTGGTCTTTGATGCGCTTTTGCACATCCTGGTAGTAGAGGTCGAATTCGTCGATGCGGTGGTTGGTCCCGTATTGCTTGTTATAGTCTGCAATGATGGCTTTCAGCGCTTTTTTCTTTTCATCGGGCGCTACCTGATTGTCGGCTTTTTCCTGGGGCAGGTCTTCCTGAATTTGCTGCACGTCCTTGTTGCCCTCTGCCGGAGGGGAAAAGACGCAGGCGACGTTCAGCGGGATGAAGTTGGGGTCCTCTGCCTTCCGTTTCGCTTGTACTTCCTTAAACAGGTGGTAGTAGGCAATGGCGTCGTTGATGGAAGCCGTAGCGAGGATGGCGTTGAAGCGGCGATGGTGCGTGGCGCCGTCGTGTTTATCGAGGATTGCCTCCACCACGGCTTGCTGTGCCAACGGCTCGCCGGGCTTGGGTAGGTGCTTGCCCGTTGCCTTGAAGTAGTTGACGTGGAACCTCAGGACGTTCTTGTCTTCAATAGCATGCGTGATGGTATAGGCGTGGAGGAGTTTTTGGAAAACGTCGTTCGTCGTCACATAGTAGCCCTGTTCGCCATCCGCTTTGACATACGTGGCGTTTTTCTCAAAAATGGGCGTGCCGGTGAAGCCGAATAGTTGGGTATTCGGGAAAAAATCTTTGATCGCCTGGTGATTGTCTCCAAACTGCGAGCGGTGGCATTCGTCGAAGATGAATACGATGCGTTTGTTTTTCAGCGGCTCCAGGCGGTCTTTGAATGTGGGCTTGCCTTTTTCCGCCTTTTTTTTATTCCGCCTGCTGTTTTCATCGAGCGCCAGCCCCAGTTTCTGAATGGTTGTAACGATCACTTTATCGGCATAATCATCCGACAGCATACGCCGTACGAGGGCTTCGGTATTGGTATTCTCCTCGACGCAGCCCTCCTGGAATTTATTGAACTCCTCGCGGGTTTGGCGATCGAGGTCTTTGCGGTCCACGACAAACAGGCATTTTTCGATGTCGTGGTTGTCCTTCAGCAGCGTGGAGGCTTTAAAGGAGGTGAGCGTTTTGCCGCTGCCGGTGGTGTGCCAGATATACCCATTGCCCCGGTTTTGGTGGATGCATTCCACGATCGCCTGCACGGCATAGATCTGATAAGGGCGCATGACCAACAGCTTTTGTTCGCTTACCACCAGCACCATATACCGGCTGATCATTTCGCCCAGGGTGCATTTGGCCAGGAACTTATCCGCAAAGTCATCCAGGTGCGTGATCTTTTGATTGTCCTCTCCCGCTAATTGATATACCGGCAAAAACTGCTCATCGGCATTAAAGGCGAAGTGCCTGTTGTGGTTGTTCGCGAAGTAAAAGGTATTGGTGCGGTTACTGACGATGAAAAGCTGGATGAAGCACAGCAGCGAATTGGCATACCCATTCCCGGGATCGTTTTTGTAGTCGACGATTTGCTGCATAGCGCGGCGCGGGCTCACCTCCAGCGTTTTGAGTTCGATCTGCACCACAGGCGCCCCATTGATGAGCAGGATCACATCGTAGCGGTGGTGGCTGTTGCGGGTATTGATCCGCAGCTGATTGATGACCTCGAAATCATTTTTGCACCACTCCTTGATATTAACCAGGGTATATTGCAACGGCGTACCGTCTTCCCGCTGAAAGGTGTTCCGCTCGCGCAGCGTTTTGGCAGCGGCAAAGACATCCGCATTCACGATCTCATCGCGCAGGCGCGCAAACTCCGCATCCGACAGAGAAACCCGGTTCAGCGCCTCGAATTTCCTGCGAAAGTTCATCTCAAGCGCATCCCTGTCCCGGATGTCGGGCCGGTAGGTATACTTGAGATCGCTCAGTTTTTCGATCAGGAGTTTTTCGATTTCGCTTTCCTTGGTCATGGTTGGGTTTTGCTTATGCGCCTCTCATGGCCCTTTTTTCTAGGAAGGTCAATTTAGGGGTTTAGGGGCAAAGCAGGAAGCTTCCGGGGTGTTTTTTTGGGGGGTGGCAAGGTGGAGGTGGGTTTTGAAGGGAGCTTTCAACTGGAATTAGACTTTGGCACAACTTTCTATTATTTTTGGAGACCCTTTGAAACTGAATCTTAAATGCCTGGCACAGTTATTGTAATATACCCCACTCTGACAGTTTTGAACCAATCCAACCTCCAATCAGCATGCCAATAATTGCCAATGAGCCCTCTGTTGGAGCTCCTAAAATCAACCCACCAATAATAGCACCAAGAATCATCGGTGCGCAGCCACTATCTTTTTTACTTGGCGGACTATTTTGCGATGGGCTTTCATTTATTAATTTATTAAAAGTTGGTTTCACGCTTGGTTGTGTCGTTACAGGTGGAAGTCTTACTCTTGGAGGTTGTACCGTAGGTGTAGGAGTTACAGGTCTGTTTTTCAGATAACTATCCCAAAAATCTTCTTCTTTGACGGGCTGTTTTGGTGTCGCAGGTTGAACCCTAGGAACTGCTGTTACAGTTCGATAATTTAGTTTTGCTTTGGCGACACTTTCACTTCCCAAAACTTGTATTTGAGATGCTCCTTCGAGCGTCATTTGAGGTTTCCCCATATAGGTGCTTACGACACCTGTTATGCTAATCCATTGAGAAGTCAAATTACTAATCGTAACGCCTCTATCATTTAATGCTGCAATTCCTTCTGACCAAATTACTATCGTGAATGTTTGATTTGGAAATGTACCAATATTCAAAAATACATAAGGATTGCCATACTGGGTTGTACCTCTGTAACTGCCTCCTATTCTTCCGATTATCTCAACTCTCTCTCCGACGTGTTCTAAAATTTGCCCTCGTTGGCTTCCGTCTAAAACAAGATATGCACTCCTAACCGTTGTAACTTGGGGTAAAATTTGGGTAGAAGATGCGATTGTCCCACTAATAAACTCTTGCAATGATGGAATTTTGCTAAACTCCAATGTGCAAATGGCAGCAATATTATTGGCGAGCCTTGCCAACTCTGTATAACCAACAATGTCCTTCAATAATGCCGAACCACTTGGATTTGCAAAGTCGCTTCCTTTAAAAAGTAAATTGTCTCCGTTTTCGTATTTTCTCCATAGGTTCGGATTTGTAATGATTGCTTTGATTGCGGTATAAATTACAATCGCTGAAAATCTGTCAATATACTTATTGTAATCTTTGGCTGTTCGTCTTGGATGCTGAAAATTTGGGTGTCCTAATTCATTTACTGCCAAATTTGCCAAATCAGGTAAATACATTCCGTCATAATCAATCAAAAACAGTTTTCCGTTTTTGACCATGATGTTTCCATGCTGCAAATCGCCGTGTGCAATTCCGTAATTTTCTAACTGCTTGACAAGGTTTGTAAATTCAGTTAGCAAGCCCTCCAAACTTGACTTTTGATTGTAAATCCTATCAATATATACATTCAGCGGTTCTCCGTCAAGCCAATTCATTTTGATGATTGGGTGATAATTGCCGCTTATCCTAATCCCACTCTGCAAATACTTTGCGTCAACCAAAAAAGAGCAATTGTTTTGACTTAAAAAATTGCCAATTGATTGATAACGTTGTTGCAGGTCTTTTATCTCCCTGGTGAAACAACGAACTGCCCAATTCCTGTTTGAACCTCGTAATTTATAGGTTGTAGTAAACCCGCCCGAATATGGCTTAGGCAGCCCTAACGGGTTCGTTTCTACCTGACAACTTTTCAATTCGCTATCTGCAAAACAAATTGTGGGGTTTTGCACCGCCTGATTATACTCATCTCCTCTTGGAAGTGCCATTATTCAATTTCTATGATTAGTAATGTTGTGTCGTCATTTTTTATTTGTTTTTCCCTTCGTTTGTCATTCAGCCAATCCTCAAAAGCCCTTTTTGAGGTATCTTCTGAAAGCCCTAAAAGTATTTCCCAAGGTCTTTCTGCTTTTTCATTCTCATTCGCAAACCAATAAGCCAAAGCATCTGACATTAAAATTAGGTAATCGCCTTTTTCAATCTTCCCTTTTGCTTCTTTCAAGTACGCCCTTAACTCCTTATCATCATTTTTTTTCGTTGTCAGTAGAAATGGGGAATTCGAAAATTCACTTGATTTCTGAACTGGAAATGAAAACAATACATCGTTGTCCCTAACTTGAAAAAGGCAGCAATCGCCTATCCCAATGCAACTGTAAATTTTCTTTTTCAAGTCAATGCTCATGCCCAAAAGCGTTGAAAAAGCACCCTTTTCCAACTTCGCCTCTGCGTACCAAGGCAAAGGAATTTTAGTCACTTCTGATAACCACTGGTCACGAAGCGTTGGTAGCCTTCCTACAATATGTTTTAGTGAAAAACTTTTTGACTTGACTAAATCATCAGTCAGAAGATTTGCCCATTCTTTCGCAAATGAACTTTCAGTAGCACCGTCTGCTAATGCTACTTTCAAGAAATTTCTTGTCGGTTTGGTTGACAAAGCATCTTCGCACTCTGCAACTGTGTTTCCGCTTTTGGGTAAAATTTCTTTTGAAAGTATTTTTGCTTTCAACATTATCTCAGATTGCTTGGTCTTGTGCCGATGTCAAGGGCTGTGATTATCAATGCTAAATCGCCATTTAGTACAAAGCCCTTTGAGTTTTCAGAAACATTCAAACTATATTCGTTTTTAGCGATTGAAATCATAAATTCAGTCAAAGGCGATGCTGTTTCAAACAACATTTGAGAATATTGGTCAGGCAAACTTTCATTATTGCTTGGAAATTCAATCGTTCTTGCGTTTGGATTGCTCGAAACATGTAAATTGAAAAGTAACACATTACCGTCACTCGAAGCCTTGCCAACTATCTTTTTCATCTCCACTTTTGGGTCGCCGTCAGTTGCTTCTCCGTCTGTAATATGGATAATCGTAGGCGGAAAGCAATCGGGATATTGAGCGAGCCAAGTATCAATAATTTGATTTGCCTTTGCAAAGGCTTGGGTCATTGGAGTTCCTCCGCTTGCTGTTGGGTCAAACCAAATTGGAAATTTTACTTTTTGGTCAATCAGCCCGCCCGCACCGTCATCAACCTTTTTGCTCCTTTCTTCAATTCGTGCAGGGAAGTTAGCAATATCACTAATCGGTGCCAATTCTTTACCTGCTAACCCACCTGTAAATGCTACGCCCACTGTTGAACCATAACCAACTACTCCAACGTGATAGTAGTCCCTAACGCCTTCGGACTTCGCACATTTGATGGTCAAGTTTGACAGGAGTTTGTTAATCGCATCTGCAACGGCTTGGGCTTTCGATTTTCCTTGACCGCTAATATTGTCAGACATCGAGCCTGATTGGTCAATCAAAAACAAGAAGCAACTTGGATTTTGCCGGCTAATTTCTGCTGTGTACGCCATGTTGATTTTTTATATTTTGTTACGTTTTATTTTCACTTTTTTTCAGCGAACTTTTGCATTATCGCCATAGTATAGCGTATATATTCTCTTTTCAGCTATATTGCCGCCATCCCATGGCATCTATAATCCTATTTTAACATCTTACCGCCATTCATTAGCGCCAATGCATCCTTTTTTCTGTGTATTGTCGCTAAAGCCGGTATACATCTTATAACTCGTTTAAGTCCATAAAAAAAAGGCCATGGAAACGCCTTTCCATTCAGCATCTCCCATAGCCTCTCTGTTTCGAAAAGCAATTTAAACTTTTCCAGGAAAATAACAAGATAATGTCCACCATGCTCCCTGATGACTTTTGTCAGCTCTAGGAGAAGCAGGCAGGATTGCCTCTATATTTGCGCCTGTAGATTGATGTTCGCGGTGGGCAATACCCAAATTTGAGATCGTTCAGTTTTTCGATCAGGAGTTTTTCGATTTCGCTTTCCTTGGCCATGGTTGAGGTTGCTTATGCAGGCTAGTTTTTGTCGTGCGCAATAGGGTGTTATATAGATAAATGCAATTAAGTTATGGATACGTTGAGTTCTTTGACAACTAGGACAAATTGAGTCTCCAAAGGTTTTCCTTTGAACCGTCCCTTAACTCACTTTATGGATATGGCTCATTTCAAGCAGAGTTTTCCCGGCTTTGCGATCTTCTATTAATTGAAGACGCAAGCCCATAGCTTTTGCTTTTCCCATTTTGTCCTTCTTTCAATGAACTTCAAAGGTATCTATTCCTTTTTTGCATTTATCTATCTAACACTCTATTGCGCACGACATTTTCTATCCTCATATTGTCCGGATATTTCTGAAGAAAGCCATATTGCGCAAGCATATTAGAGGGACAGATAATAACTTCTGATCCGAGCCGCCATCAATTTGCGTCGCTCCTCCAGGAACCGCTGGTAATCGCCTGCTTCAGCAGTGAAGACCAGCTCCGGTATGCAATGGGCGGCTAGATTCTGTTGCAGCGCCGGAAGATCGGTGATGTTGCCGTAATGCGCTTCGCCGGTTTCACATTGCCGGAGCAGTTCTCCAAGATAGTGCGATGGCGCTTTTTGGCCAATCTGGATATTGATTTCTGATTGCATATAGGCAAAATTGGCGATCTGATTGTACTCGCCGCGTTGCAGGCCGTTCTTCTTCAGCCATTCTTTCGGGAAGATATGGTGCACATCGCCCCGGTGTTCCACCAGTTCGCGCACACTGATGTCGCGCGACAGGAAGCCTTTTTCGCCTGCGGATACCTGACTGGCGAGGAACACATAAAAAAATGGACTGCTGACGGAAGAGGTGGTCAGCTGCTGGGGAAGGGCCAAATCCCAGAACGCATCAGACAATTCAGCGGCTTCCGTTTCGGCCAGGTATTCAGCAAAGGGCCGCTCGGCAATCTGCTTGATGTCGAAATCAAACTGCGTTTCAAAGGACCCGGAAGAGCGTTGAGTCAGAATAGACAATACCAGCCAGCGTTTGACGTAAGATTCGATATTCGCTGCCGATTCGCCCTTGTCGCGCAGTTTCAGGTACAGAATGTACGCGAAATTGAGCGCGTTTTTGGAGCGGATCATTTCCGGGGTCACGAAACCGGCGCTTTTCAAGATCATGACGAAGCGCTTGAAGTGGGTTTCGTTCATGAATTTAAGTACCCCGGTTTTCAGTTGCTCAAACGATGTGGCTGCGATAGGTTCTTCGAATGTACGGGTTTCAAAATTCCGCCCTGAAAGCAGGCTCACGAGGTCGCCCAGCTTTGCCCGGTTGAACTCTGTGCCGAAGCATACGCGCAGCATATCGTTGTAGGTAGGATCGTACAACTCATCGTTTTCATCGCGCAGCCAGGCCATTTTCTGGAAGTATTCCGTACCGGCAAAGTCGGGGTCGTTGTCCTGGATATGCTGGTAAAATTCAGGCGCTACAGCCAGGTGGCAGAAATAGTCGATGGCTTTTCGCAGGTTTTGGCCGCCATAGGATTCATTGGCAGCAATCTTGGACATGGCAAAATCAGCCTGACTTAGCACTACTCCGGCAGAGTTTATCCGGATGAAGATTTCCGTCACCGTTTCAATATCCAGATCCGGGGCCAGCTCGATCAGGCCAATTTGTTTCTTCGCCAGATTAAACAGATTACCGATGCTGTCGATGATCTTTTGCTGATCAATCTCCGGGTTTTTGGCAATGTAATCATTGATAACGTGAAAGGAATTCGTGCCGCTGCTGAAGTACTGGGCAATGTCAGGCAGCCAAGCCCGGTCTTTGAGGATAGCCGGGTTCTGCACCTCAAAACGCTCTTCTATCGGGTGGAAGGCAATCTTGATTTTGATGCGCTCATAGCGTTTGTTAATGACGTAATCTCCCAGTATGGCGGCCTTTAGAGCCGTTACCCTTTGCTGACCATCGATCAAAATCTTTTTCCCCTCAGAGTAGGAGCCGTCCTTGAGGCGGATATTTGGGTTGCGCCAGGCAATGACATAGCCGACGGGGAAGCCCTGATAAAGGGAGTCCATGAGGTCGCGTACCTTCGAGGCATCCCACACAAAAGGGCGCTGAATTTCCGGAATGGCAATTTCGCCAGACTTTACCCAGGAAAGCAGGGTTTCAATGAGGTGCTGATTGACGGAGTATTTTTGAATGGACACGGACGCTTATTTTATTAAATGCAAACAAATACAATGGTTTATGTATTCTTTTGATTCCGATTTTGTTCTTTTTTCTAAAGCCAATGCTGGTTAAGCCTCCCCACGATGGCTACTTGCCACAGGCCTGTAACAATTGATGGCGGGCCAGTGCCAGTTAATAAAAAAGGCCACAGCCGACCACCTCCTACTGTGTCTTCTGTAGCCTCTCTTTTGCTATAAAGCAATGTACGGCTTTTTCGGGTTTCTAACAAGATGATTTCTATGCCCGTGGGCGGGTGATATTTCTCAGCGAATGGCGTTTTGGGGGCAAGCGGAAAATCCGTTCCCCTTTTCCGGATTACAAATCCGGCAAACACCGGCGGATTGCAAATCCGCGCTACATCCACCCATCCGCCCCAACGCCCCAACGCCCCAACGCCTTCCCCTCACTTCAACAACTCCCGCGCGAAGGCTTCCACGGTTTGCAGAGGGTTATTGAAGTTAAAGGCGAAGGACGTGTTGAGCGGCTCGCCGGCGAAAGTTCCCTGTACGCGCATGGACACGCCGCCGCCGTTGACGCTGTTGAGCTTGCCCTCGAAGCTGGCCTGCCGGATGTTGACTACCCCGAGGGGGTTGCCGTTGGTCACGATCCACTTCGTGGCTTTGAGGGTTCCCACGCCGATGATGCCGGCGCCGTCGAGGATCTTCTTGGCGGCTTCCATGCTGCCGGTAGCAATCTCGCGGCTGGCGATAAGGCCGGAAATGCGGGGGTCGAGATCGATGGGCGTGGCCTTGCAGGCGTCGCCCATCAGGCGGAGGGTCTCCTTGGCTGCTTCAAGTGCTACTTTGGCGGTTCCTTTGGCGGTTTCCAGCCCGGCTACCTGGGTCCCATAGTAGGTGATTTTGCCGCTGTTCTCGGGGATTTTCCAGGGCTTGCTTTTCATCTCCTTCTTGAGTTTGCTGATCGTGGAGTTCAGGCTGTTGATCTGGCTTTGGAGGCTGTTGACCTTGTTTTGCTCTGCGGTCACGGCGCTTTGGGCGTCGCGCAGTCTTTTGCAGTCGCGGTCGCGCTCGGCCTGAACGATCCCGCGCTGCCGGTTGATCTCGGTATTGAGGGTTTGCACTTCGCGCTGCTTCTGGGTGAGGGTGTTCTGGGCGCTGCGGATGCCGCTCTGAGTGTCCTTGGTGGCTTTATCGATCTCGCGGGAGGCGTTGTCGGAGATGTACTGAAACAGGTCGTTTTTCATATCCGCTTTGATGTAGAAGTCGACGGCGTTGTTGACCTTGCCCGCGCTGGCGTTGAGATTGGCCTGAAACAGGTTGAAGATTTTGCCTTCCATAAAGAGGTTAAAGCCGTTGTCGTTGAGCAGCAGGTCGGTTTCGGAACTCAACCCCAGAAGGGTGGCTTTGCCGGTAATAGCGAGTTTGGACGACTGGATATCCCCCGGGCGGAGGGCCAGTTGTATCTGCGGGTTGGGGGCGCCCCGGGCGCCGGTGAGGGAAAAGAAAGGCTCCTGACGGATGGCGCTGAACCCCGCTTTCCCATCAATGCCCTTTGTGGGACTGATTCCCAACAGCAACTCTCCGTAATAATCCGCGATGCCGGCTTTGCCGCGCACCAGGAATCCGGGGTCGTAGCTTTTTTCGAACAGCACGACGCCCGCTGGGTTGGGGATGATGGTGATGCGCGGACTGTCGATGCCCATCGTCAGGATCGTATTGCGCAAACTGGGAGGAATCTGCGCAGTGGGAGTACAGGCATTGACCAGGTCTTTGAGGTAGATCTTGTTAAACCCCGCGTCCACCATGCAGTTGAGGGGGTTGGAGGGGTCCACCGCAACGGCCGCATCGCCGGCGAAAGCGGGCTTATTGGGATTGCCCACTTTCAATGCCCCGGCGAAGGCGAGCGTAGGCAGCGGAATCGGCGTTGTTTTGAAGCTGACGCCAAAGCCCAGGCCCAGGTTGCTGAGTTGCACGCCGGGAGCGATGCCGAAGGGATTGTTCCATTCGCCTTGCATCATACCTTCCACCTGGAGCTCCACGTTGGTCAGGTCTACGCCTATTTTGGATTTGAAGGTGAGCAGGTCTTTATCCATACGCACGTCCATGGCGCCGCCAAGGCTAACGGTGAAGCCGGCAGGCGTTGGCGCCAGCGTTAGGGTGACGCCGCGCAGCACGACATTGCCCTTGGCGTCGAAGGGGATATTCGTTTCCAGTCCGGCCTCGAGTTTGAGGTCTGCCGGACGGTTGCTGATGGTGGCGCGGAAAAGGACGTTGCTCTGCCCCATAAACGACTCGAGGTCTTTGGAGAGCGCCGAAATCTGGTAGGCCGCCAGCAGGGTAAGGCCCCGATCGATGCGGGGCGACTGCCCCAGGCGCTCGAAGAGCTTCAGGCTGGACGTCTGCGGGTCGGAAGCGAGCGCCAACGCTGTATTGGAGAGGCCAAACTGGTCGAGTACGACTAAAGAAGGTTCGATGCTGGCGAAACGGAAATTGGCAGGCAGGGCGATGCCTGCAAGAAACTGCGGTTCGGCGCCAGTCCGGGCGCTGATGGCGAACTCGGTTTGCCCGAAATCCGACTCGGCGCGCAAGCTCAGGCGACGGTTGAACGGTTCGAGCTCGATGCTGCCCGAGGCAAGGCCAAGGTCCCACAGTACGTCGGGCCATTCGGCGGGGCGTTTTACCCCGGTCAGGCCCAGCACCTTACCCAGGCTTAGGCCGCCGGTTTCGCCGCGGAGCACCCACTGATCGCGCTGATTGGAAGCCGTTGCCGACACCGCGATGGGAAATCCCGCATTAGCTTGCCCACTGATGCGGGCGCGCACCACCGGAGACGGCGCCCGGGGGTTTTCTACCTCGAAGGAAAAAAGAAGGGCTTCTACCTGAAGCGCCCCCTGATCAAACAACTTCAGGGGGGCGCTGCTCAAGTCGATCCCCACCAGGGTCACGGCATTGTTTTCGAAACCCATCCGCAGGCTGGTCAGCCGCACGGAGTTGCGCAAGCCCTCGGGAACCCAGTCGAGCAGGTTCTGACCGCTCAGGCGGCGCATAGTGGCTCTTTCGGGTGCGCTGCCGGGAAAGGTCACCTCCAGTTGCGAAATAGCCGCCGGCCCACTGAACGAAGCGCGGAGCTCCAGATTGGACATATCGAAAAACGTGGCCTTGGCGCGCACGCTAAACCCGTCCCCATCCTGCTCAACGGCCGCTTCGTCGATCCGAAAGTCGCGGCCTTCTTTCAGCAGGGTCGACAAGGCATTTTTCATCTGTTGGATCACAGCGTCGTTGGTAGGCGGAATCGGATGGTTCGGATCGGTAGTGCGCGTTGCAAACGTCTTGTTGGAAAACAAAAACAGAAGAACCAGGAGGCAGCTGGCTGCCACCCGAAGCAGGGGGATTTTGGGCATGGTGTTGGGTGTTTTGGTGACGGGATTCAATTTAGGAAAAAAAGAAGAGCGGGACAAGGGGTGAGCCCCCAGCTGTCTGGAAATCGTGAATGGGGACGCGCACGGCTTTTGGGGGTAAGCCCCAAAAGTCGGGCGCCTGGGATCAACCGAAGCGGAGAACGCTTCCACGGATTACAAATCCGGTGAACGCCTGCGGATTGCAAATCCGCGCTACAGGAGCATACTAACCCAAATCGAAATGGTCGGCGTACACCAGCCGGAAATTCCGTTTGTGCGACCGGACGGTCACGCCTTCGTCCGCTTTTCGGGCTTCCCATTCTTTTACTACAATCCGTACCGGCTTGCCTCCTGGATCGAATTCCTGAAGGTCGAGTTCCACCCGGCAGGTACCATAACTGTTCTGCACGTCTTTCTGGCGGTAGTATCCCACGGTGCGGAAGCGGCGGTCGGGAAGGTAGACCACCTCTCCCCGTATAGTTTCCTGGGTTTCTACCTCCACTTCGACCAGATTGATTACCCCTCGGGCAGGTACTTTTGCCCGGTCGGATTCGTTTTTTGAGGGGTGGTTTTTCAGATAGATCTCCGCAAGCGGAAAATCGTTTTCTTCCTTCGTAACCGGTCCATTCAATTGTACCCAAACCACTTTGCGGGTCTTCCAATCGTTGAGGTCAAGGGTACACTGTTTTTGGGGAAGCAACTGGATAAACTCGGCTTCCCGAATTTGGGATAAATGAAGGTCCTGATCTACTTTTTCCGACCCATTAATCTCCACAACGGGGGGCTTCAACGCATGCCGGAATTGCGGTTCATGAAACGTCAGCCTTTTATCCAAATTAGCGGCTAATTGCCTGAACCCTTCCGGTGAGCCGGGATCGTAGGCTATAATCCCGGAAATAGAATCGCCCTTTCCCAGCGAATACGGTTGATACCGGGCCAACGCCAGTTTGATGAAGGGGAAGTAAGTGTTGGGCGGCGTATCCACGTAAATGTCGGCGTACCAAAGCTGGCGCTCGTAGTCGTAATGCACCGGGTAAACGGCAGCGTCGAGCGTAATGAGCGGGGCGCCTTTCTCCTTGGGCGCCAGTTCCTCGACGGCCAGTCCTTTAACCTTCATTTCCGCCGGGTTAGCTGTTTCCTTAAAAACATCTGCTGTCGGATAGGCATTCAAATCTTGCCCGGGGCTACTGATTGGGTCGTGGCCCCACTGGGTCCAGTATTTCTGGTATTTATCCTTAAACCAGTCGGCAGAATCAGCGGGCATAAGCGGTCCGTTGGGGTCAAACGATAGTTTCCCGAAGCATACTACCGCCAGCATTTCATCCTGCCCGGAGCTAAACCAGGGGCGCTTCAGGAATACGCGCAAGGCGCTACCCACGCGCGTTCGGGTAATCTGGCCTGCTTGGGGTCTGTTTTCCTCCCATGCCAATAACGGGATGACGTAGGCGACTTCCGGGGGCGCCGGACGATGGCTGGATTTAATATGCGCTGAGAAAACGTCGCTGGATTTGACAAGGGAAACCCTTGGCTTTTGATCGGAGGGCGTTACCGGTTGGGGGATGGCCTTGATGCTGGTTGGTTTCGCCGATTCCAAACGGGAAGCCGGCACATCAGCTGCTCGTTCAGGCTTTGGAAGCAGCTGTAGGAAAAATTCCCGGTACCGGGTAGTGGCGTCCAATCGGAATTCGACAACATGGTGTTTGGTGTCGTTCAGGGAGAGTTTGAACATGGGCAGCCCGTCCTTGCCCGAATGGAGCTGTTTATCTTCGTAATCCACGTCCGCCTTTCCTGCATAGGCTTTTGGAACCGGTTTCCATTCGGGCGGTTGGCCATCCTGCCCGGAATCCACAGGGTCTTTCCAGGAAGCAAAGAGGTCGGCTTGGATGGTACTGTTGCCGTGTACGTCAAATTTCACGGAGAGGTAAGCGTGGGTATCTCCTTCCAGGCGCTGCCCTTCCACGGCCAGGATCTGCGGTTTGCTAACCGGCTCCAATACGGCATGTACCAAACGAAAATCCCGCGACGGAGTAAACATCCAGTGCCCGCCTTTGCGCACCCGGTCGGCCATTGCCTCAGAGGATGGGCGAACGGAGGGCCTGGCGTCAGCCCAAGCGTTCAACGACCGGCGGTCGCGCACGCACAACCGGGTGTATTCCTTCCACAACGCCTTTCGCTCGGTTTCTTCTAAAGATTCCTGATGAGGCAAAACAAGCTCCTCCTGGACCTCCTTCCACCAACCCATCATGTCCAGGGGATCTATCCCATCCGCCGAAGCGGGGAAATAGCTGCTTATCTGGACGGTCTCCATCGTCCCCGGCGGAATTTGAAATACGAACCGGTTTCGGGCAGCATCGATTTTTAAAGCAAAGGGACTTCCAGACTCCAACACCAGCGGGATGGGCTTTGGGCTATGCCATTGGCCCTGTTCGAGTTTATATGGCAAAAGGCCCATTAAATTTCCATCTTTCCACACCGCGACTCCCGCAGCGAGCGGGTCGGGCCAGTAGTCCAGCACTAGTTGGTCCTCCGTGAAGACGGGAAAGCGATCCGGGCCTTCAACCGGCTCTTCTTTTGTCGAACGCGTTGCTTTTTGCTGCACCGTTAGAGCTTCCGGCAATTTGATGGCCGCTCCCAGAGTGCTTTGACCATCTCGTTCTTTCAGCAACTGGTAAAGCGCCTTTATTTCCGCTTCCGGCTTTTCATGTCCAATGCCGAAATCAAACTTGCGATGTTTCTCCGCCATTTGTTGCTCTACCGCCGGGGGTAGTAGCCAGCGCGCCGGGATGGGTTCCGGATATTTGCCTTGCAAATTCAAGGTTTTGTTCGCGGTGTTATTGGTCCGCACAGCCAAAAGTTCCAGGGATTCCCCGTCGGTTTTTCCCGTTTTCAGCAAAGGAAAAGGACTTCCCACCGGCTCATACCGCTGGAATCGAAAACGCAGCCAGGTGTCAGTCCCCCAGGAAGTCGTATCCGTTGTTACGGGAAGGCTGTTTCCGGCAAGGTCAACCGAGCGAATGCGCAGCCGGTACCAGTGCCCGTAGCGCTGGCGCGGCAGGCTTCCCTGTACTGCTGCAAAGACTGCGTCGATCAGACCAGGTGCAGATTCTTCCTCGATTTCCGCTTCTTCAAATACCGCGCCGCCTTTTTTCGGTTGAATAAGGACAGGGGCCGCGACTTTATGAAAAGTCCCATTTTTTACCATTTCTGCCAAGGTATTCGTCTTCCCAGTGATCTTGTCTTCCAAATCCAGTTCCTTGCCGGGAGGGGGTACGGCCAAGCTCCATCCATGCCAGATAAACTGCACTTCCGAAGCGAACATTTCCGGTTCGGATTCTCTACCGTCGGGATTGGTTCTAAATACTCCGCGTTTAATCCCCTTTCTGGAATCAGGCGCAGAAACGCCATAGGAATACTTGTCTTTGCTGATCTGCTTTTCCGTAACGCCCAACTGCAGGAAGCCCTCATCGATCCGGTTGAGCTCCGTTTGCTCTTCCTTTTTTACATAATACTGCCCGGTACGGTGGTGGAGGGACAACCAGACCGGTTCTTTGCGGGACTCCTCCAGGATATCGATGCGGTAACCTGCCTGCACATCTTCGGCAAAAAGGGACTCGGTCTGGGCTTCTTCAGGCAATTTCAAGACCCACTCGTGTAAGGCCGATTGCCTTTTCAACCGCCCCTTTAGCCGGCTGGCTATTCCGTTGACAGCTACACGAACGCCATCGCTCCTCAGCACGGGAAGCGCCTTTTCCGGCTTCTCGAGTTCGCCGGTCCAAAATTGCTGCGCGAGCTGGTCTGCCAGGTTTTTGGTTTTGATCGCAGCGCCATCGGGGTCAAATGGAATAAAGGAGAACTGATCCTCATTGCCCACCCGAAGCAATCCGCAATGAAGCAATTTATCTGCGTCGGAGGGGCGCATCCGGAAATCGGGGACGGTCATATAGTTGCTCCAGAGGAATTCGTGCTGGTCCACTTGGCCCATTCGGGGATCCAATATTAATCGCATAGCGCCTTGAGCAGGAAAGCTTTTCTCCACCGGTACCCGAAAATCGAGCGCCAGACCCAATGCACGCAGGACCACAGGGTATTCCTGCAGGAAAGTCAATTGCTTGTGAAATTCGTACTCCTCGCTTAAGGACATGGCCTCATGGCCTACCACCTGGTGGGCAATATCGGCCATATCGTTAAACTGGGCATTGGCCATAGCCGGAGTAGTAAATTCCGGTCCGCTGGCTTCGCCCGATTGCTGCAAACGGGTGCGCAGGCGCTGCACCTCTTTTTCGCGTATAGCGGGTCCCCTACCCTTTCTCGACTTACGCCCCTCGCGAATCCTGTTCAAGTCAAGCCGTCCCGATTGCCTGCGTTGGGTTCGCAATGCTTCCTCCATTTCCTGGAGGGAAAAACGCGACATGGAATCAATAGCCGGAATAAACTCCCATACCGGCGGTTTGCGGTCGGGAGAAACCACGCCCAAATGCCGGAACTGGGCCCTTAACTGATCCCGGATCGGAAGGACGGGATAGGAATTAATCCGCCGGCTGGACCGGTCCTTGACCTGAAAACTGGCAACCGGAATGGTCGAAGGAAATACTTTCTCCCACAAATCGGAAACAATTTGGGACTGATCCCATTCCAGATCGTAGGTTCTACCGCCCTTGACCTCCAGACGAAACCGGCGGTTTCCTTTGAGGAGAAATTTGGTCCAGTCCGTTGCCGGGGCGTCGAATTCATCCAATTTCATGTACCCTGTGTTGCCGTGCGTTAGCCGGAAAGAGATAAAAGCTGAGAGGAGGTAATAGGTTTTCTTGTCGACTTCCACCATTCCATTGGGGAGCAGGGTCCATATAAGTTTAATTTGAGTTGCCATGTTTGCTGGATTTAACCTCGAGAATTCATTTTATGCAAAAGCTTTGGCATAGGCGATCCAATCCGCTTCTTCAATCGATGTAGAAAACGTGGGCGCATCGCATTGGGAAATACTCCGGCTGGCGGTCACTTCTACCTCTCCGCTGAACAAAACCACATCCACCTTCACGATCACCGTGGCTTCCCCGTATAAAGTGGAAAAATCGCCGTCTGATTTAAAGCCCATGGCGAGGTGGAAGGTCAACGTGGCGGAGATCAGCCGGATTACCCGGAGATTGCCCTCGATATGCAGGTACGACTCGAATACCATGGACTGGCCGTCTCCGGTCAACTCGCAGGAGAAATAAAAACCTCCTACCGCCTTGACGCTGCCGCTGGCTACGCCGACGTTCAGCGCAAAGGAGGCGCCAAATTCCATGGCCGATTCGATTTGCTTAAGCCCGTCAGGACTAACCGTAAGCCCCAGATACCCGCCGCCGCCGTAGATGGCCACCGACATGGCAAAGGGGTCGTTGCGCTCGCAAAAGCGGAAGTTGAACGTCAGCGGATCATAACCAATAAATGGCAGGGTAAGCAAGGCCTTCAATTTGATGTTCCTCAGGCTGAAAATGCCAACGGTGGTGGCCGGCAGCGCCAAGTCGTACCCTACCTCCACCCGGTCTGGATAGACGTCGAGAATGGGCGGATCCACAAACCCGCCGGGGTCGATCACTTTCTGCAGCACGTTGACGAATTCCAGGGGGCCAACGAAGGTGATCCCTTTAAAATCGCAAAAGACGTCGAGCTTTTCACCCGGTTTTGCGTAAAAGCCGATTTCTTTGAAGTCCAGCCTGATGATCTGGAAAAGCTGAATGAAAAAGTTCCGCAGGGTTCCATCCAGGGTGATATCGGGATCGCCTGTATCTTCCAGATCCTTCTTCATTTGGACAGAAATCACCAAACCCTTTTCCGGGGCGCTAAACCATACGATTGTATCTTTGTCGCCAAACTCAGCGACCTTCGGCTTCCAGTCGTAATTAAGGATAATTTTCTTGTCCTTGACCATCCGCAAGAGGTTCGGGGCAACATTGTCGAGTTTCAAAATATCGGTGAGCTTGATCGATCCGAATAATTTGGGCAGCAAGTTCCCCATGTCTCCAAAGAAATCCCCTGGATCCATTGTGTTTTTCGACATCGGCGGCAATGCCCCATTAAAGTTGCCCCCAATAGGCCCCAACGTTTTGGACAAAGCCGTGATATTGAGATTGGGCGTAAGGATCCCCCCCGTTTTATCGCTGCCCGAGGCGCCAAAATCCAGGGGTAAGGATTTCACTAATTTGGCAAAGACCTTGCCCCCATTGTCGATTTCTACATAAAAAGGAGTCACATCGATGACTGCGCCCTGGCCCGTCAGTTCATTGATCGCGGTGTGGTAGATCCGGGCCTCTTCCAATATGGGGAAAAACCGGGGGTCGCCGGAATTGGGGTTTCCAATAGCGGAAAAGATCAGGCGTTTGGTTTCGAACGCCGTTCCTTCTGGTTTATCCAGATGCGGAGGGGCTAATGCCATCAACTGGCTTCCCAGTTTGGCGCTGCGGAATTCTTCGCGGTTATACCCGCGAAAAGCATTGATGATCAGGCTCAATTTATCGGCTCGGGAATCCCTTTGTTCCGCAATGTCCCGGTTCACAAACACCATAGGCAGGCGGAAGGTGACGACTCTGCCTTCCAGATCAGTGGCCGCTACCCGGAACTGGAAAGGGCTCCCGCCGGAATAGGCCCAAAATGCACCCTGATCGCCATCCTCCCCGACCGTATAAAGCTCATGCGCGCTAAGCGGCAGGTCCAGAACAGGCGTGCGTTTGGTCAGCAACTCGACTTGTTTGAACGGGATTTTCTCGGTTCCCGCCTGGCTACCGAAAGCGGGATACGTCTTGACGGGCTGCTTAACGACGATATAAAACCGCTGAAAATTTAGCGCTGCAGCGCCGTGCAAGGCATCTTTAGCCTTAGCCAGGTTGCCTCCATCGCGAATCTGCTTTTTAAAAACAGGATCCTTTTCGCTCATAACCCGCCGGGAAGTGACCTTGATCAAAGCCGCCTGATGCCCAAAGGGCATAAGATACCCCGCATACGCCACCTGTACGTAGTGATCCCGCCCCAGGGTGCTGCGATGTACCCAGCGCATAATATTCAGTGGACCCGGACTGTTGAAAGGCCATTCGCCCTCGAGGTCGAGGTAAGCCCCTAAGGCGCTAAGCAGAAGCAAATCGACTTTTAAGGTTTCCGGATAGTATTTTTTGCCGTTATCGTACTCCAGGTCATAATCGGATGTGAGGTGCACCAGTTTGTGCCGGTCGTTGGCGGAAAGGCTGGAGATAAAGGGCAATTTTTCCGGATTTGGGGAATCTTCAGATCCTGCCCTGTTTTCAGATGGATCGGGTTCCCTATCCACACGAATAAGCCGCCCGCTCTCCGGAGAAACAGGATCAGGCAGATGATCGACACTTTCATTGGCATCTTTGGCCCACAGGGCGCGGTAGTCAAGATCGAGGTATTTACTTTTTCCCCCGCTGGGTTGCTTTTCCACAGACCGGGTATGCCATAGTTCATATACCTGTTTTCCGGAAAGCGCATCCGTATTTTTGGCAAAGGGAAGGGCATTTTGTGCCGGGTTTGGCGCGCCGGCCGTTTTATGTTCCCAACCCAATTTTTCATGCGGGGACAGGTACATTCGGAAAGGCGCTTCGATGGCCGTATGAAAAGGCCGTGGCGTCCGGTAGCTGTCTTTTAGGAATAGTTCCGGATCAATGGCCACCACCGGGGGGATGACAAAACCGCCTGCCACGATATCGGCCAGGGTGTTTTCTTCTGTTTCTGCAGGAGCTATCGGCGCATCCACTGTTCTGGGAGGACGTTGCCCGGGAGGAGCAACTTCCGGCCTCGCCGGTTCTTCCTGTCCCTGGTCCTTTAGGACTACGGCATCCAGCAAGTCTTTGGGGACCGCAAAATCTTTTTCGGCCGGTTTTTTGGGAATATTCCCCGGTTCGGTAATCGTGTCAAAGCGCCCTCTTGGGTGGATCATCATGGTGTAGGCCGACCAGTTAAGCAGCGCTTCCGCATTGTTTTCGATCTCTTGAACCTGTTCCGGAATGCGAAAAACAAGGCGGCTCAGCCCCGCCATGCGGTAGTCCAGGGGAAGATGGAAATCCGGACCGAATCTCGGAGAGGTAGAATTCTCCTGTACTACCTCCTCCGCAATACTTTGAGGCGGGAAATATACAGCCACAGCCGCATCTTTGTTGCCCACCCTTTTCAACGTATTCCGCTGCAAATCCCATTGAAAATTGAAAAAATGGAACAGCAGCAAGACCATGTCCTCGGTGCGGAGCAAAGGCAAAAGCACTTGATTGCCCGCCAGGGCAACAAAGGCGCCATCCCCGGAATCCAGCACCAGGGCTGGTTTCCCGTCTATGGTGTTTTCATTCACCCCCTCCCCTTTCACCAGCAAACGCTGGCGCTTCGGGAATTGCATCGCTAACGGCTGAGATTGGACTATTGGATGGGACAATGCGCCGACATGCGGGGCAAACACTACCCGATTAATGGCATCCCCCTTGCCGGATAACTCAAAATCAGGTAGCCGCCCGGCGGTAGCCGGTTCCAGATCAAAGCGGTTACCGTTAAGGGTCAGAGGAATTGGCCCCGCCAAAGATCCAAATAAGGCAAATTCAGAATGGCTGCCTGAAAAGGAGCGCGCAAAATGGAGGCGCTTTAAAGGAATCACCTGCCCTTCGCCAAGGTCCAAATCCGGAACAAACTGAGCGCCAGCGGCGCTTTCGGCTGATTGCTGCTGGTAAAAGAACAAGGAATCCCTTCCTCGGATATCCTGCCCTGTTTCGACGAATATAGTTGAAAAAAGAGCGGGATTTACCGCCAGGTTTTGCCCACAAAATAAATCGGACTCCAACAGATCAAAAGCGCCTGAATCCGGGTGCAATTCCAGCAGGGTTTCTTTGTCCAACGCAACGCCGCTCAATGGCGACTGAGAATTTGGAGTATTCAACACCAGTGAAAGCCTTCTGCCTGAAAAGTCGCGGCCCTTATAGGTAAGCACGGCGCCAGGGTCGCCTTCAAACGAAAAGGACCAATCCGGATGGAAGGTTCCTTTCGCATGGGCCCCCAAACGCAACGCGCCGCTGCCTGCTTCTTTCAAAAAGGCAATTCCCTCCGGAACAGGCGCCGACAGGCTGGCTTCTCCTTTCAACCATTGTACAAAATCATCGCCATGAAATTGCCCAAAGGCGTCCCATGCGATATCAAGAGAATACCCAATAGACTGCCTGCGAACCGATGCCTCAAATGCAGCGCTAACCAGGGTTCCTGGAAAAATGGCATACCGTAGACGAATCCGGAGTTCCTCCGAAAGCCGCTCTACTTCCAATTGAGGCTGGCCTTCAAACCAGCCTGTGGCAATAGTCCACAAAGGTTGACCCCGTATGCCGACACGAACGATTCCCGGCCCTTCTTCCAGTTCAAATCCAGGAGATATCCACTTCCCCACGGTATTCGTAACCGGCTCAAAAACCAGAGATGCTACCCCCATTAACCCCAGAAACCTCCGCCGGTCTATTGCCTGCTTCCGGCGAATCCACGCGTCCCGCTCTTGCATAGGAGTAGCAGTCCTCCCCTGAAGGACTTTCCTTCGGAAATAGGGAAAATTGATCAAAGCCATGTCCTGTTGCTTTTTTGAAATAAAAAGACGAATCGCCAGCTCAGTGCCGGGGAATGCAAAACAGACAGAGATTTTTAAACGGGAAAGATGAAATCAGGGAAACTTCCCCAAGAAGAGGCTGTTGGAATTCGTTCAGAGTTTAGAAACAAAAAAACAAAAATCAAATGATATTAATCACTTGTAAAAAATCATACAATGATTTGACAATCAATGGAAAAAACACAGAATATTTATCCCATATTCTAATAAACAACCAAACAAAGGCTTTTCGATGGAAACAAAAATGGGAAGGGCTGAAAATAAAGCCCCGCCCATTGCCGGATTACAAATCCGCCAAACACCTGCGGATTGAAAATCCGTTCAACAATCGCGGATTGGAAATCCGCGCTACAGCGCAAATCCGGGTGTAGCGCGGGTTTCTAATCCGGGTTCCTATTACTTCTTCACCGCCCGGAAATTTCCGTTGGGCTGGATGAACGTCAAGGCGCTGGCTTTGCAGACGGGACCGATGTCGAATCGGACGCTGTAGCCTTCCAGGATCTTGAATTTGAACTCGTGGTTGCCCAACGGGACCATCTCGTAATCGGGCTGCCCGGGCACGAGCACCATCAGGGTTTCGCCGCGCAGGTAGACTTTGGCCAACACCCCGCCGAGGTCGTATTCGCCAACGTATTTATCCAGTTCGTTCTGGGCCATGGCCACGGCTTCGGCCTGGCGTTTAAAGACGATGTCCTTCACCCCATCCTGCAGGCCCTGAAAGATAAACGCGTCGATCTCCCCTTTGGCGCTGGTCTGGAAACGGAGGCGGAAGGGGTTGTCTTCGCCGATAGCATCTGCTTCGGACAAATCGATCGGCCGAAAGATGTCGTAGTGGTAATGCTCCAGCCAGAAGGTGACATGGGAAGATTGGAGAAACAGGGAATCCGCCTTCGACGAAATCCGCAGCGCGCCATAGCCCGGGTTTTCGAAGAGGCCGGCATATTCCCCGAGGACATGGGAAGGCTTGGTGTCTTTTTTGCGGGCCAAGCTGTCGGTCTGGTTCTGCCCGGCGGCGGCGGCGCGGGCTTTATCCCTGGCCGTTTTGATCTGGGAATGCCAGTCGCGGTAAGGCAGTTTGAGCATCCGGTCGGAAATATAATTGCGGATCATGCCGGGCAGCGGGGAGCCGTTCTGGTTGACGAGCACCACGATGCCGATGCTGTCGGTAGGATAAAACGCTGTGCTGGCGCTAAACCCGTCGATATTGCCCCCATGCTCTACCCGGTAGTGGCCCCGGTACGAGGAGAGCATCCAGCCCATGCCGTAATTGGCCAGGTACGCGTCGGGGTTTTCCGCTGTTGGCAGGGCGGCGTTGATGACCATCTGCGAGGACATCGCCTGGCGCACATAGGATTCCGGAAGCACTTCTTTTCCCTGGTACTTGCCCCCGTAGATCCAGGTCGACACCCAGGGCGCCATTTCCGCCGGACTGGAGTAGATGGCGCCTGCCGGCCCCATACCATCGATATGGTAATAGTCCATGTGGTGGATCACGTCTTTGTCGTCGGTGCTATAGCCTTTGGCCAGATCCGCATACGTCCCCTTCCAGGGGGCAAAGTTCGAGGTCTTCATGCCCAGGGGTTCAAAGATCTTGGAGGCGACGAGTTCTTCCCAGGTTTTGCCGTACAGCTTTTCGGCGATTGCGCCCTGGAGCAGAAACATCCAGTTGTTGTACTGCCAAACCTGGCGCCAGGGCGCCGAAGGCTCCATGTATTGAATGCGCATAACAGAACTGTCGCGGGTGGTGGGGTTGAGGTACCACGACAAATCATGCCTGGGGAGCCCTGTGCGGTGGCAGGTCAGGTCGCGCACCGTGACGTTTTGGGTCAGTTCTTCGTTGTAAAACTTGAATGCCGGCAGGTATTCCGTCACCGGCTTGTCGAAACTCAGCTTGCCTTCGCCCTGGAGCATACCCAGCAGGGATGAGGTAAACGCTTTAGAGCAGGAGCCTATGGCAAACAGCGTGTTGGCGGTCACGGGCTGCTTGTTTTCGTAGTCTTTGTACCCAAATCCCCCTGTGAAGACCACCTTGTCCTTCTCGACCACGGCAATGCCTACCCCCGGCGCATGCCACTCCTTGAGCAGGCGGCCGACAAGGGTGTCGAGCCCGGCCAAGCGCTGATCGCCGGTTGCAGGCGCCGCTTTTTTGGCCCCTTTTTGTGCGGAAAGCGATACGCTGAGGAGAAATACCATCGAAAGGAAAAGAAAACGTCTCATGGCGGGTTATTTAGGTGGAAAAAGCGGTTTTTCCTGGGAAAGATAAGAAATGTGCCCCGTAATCAGAAGGAGAAAAGAGGGTATTATGGAAAGCAACCAATGCGAGTTGGGAAGCGTTATCAAGAGGATAAACCATCACAAGGGCCCTTAGAATATCGCCATGTTGACATCCGTGGCCGGGCCTCCCCCTAACCCTCCAGACGCTGCGGTCAGGACTCATAGCCTCCGAAGGAGGGGGAACAGGAAACACCCTTAAATTTTGGAAAAATTTAAAAAAATTGATTCAATTTCTCTAAAAATAGACCTTTTCAAAACCCTTACCCGCACGGTTCCCCCTCCCTTGGAGGGGCAAGGGGGAGGCCAAGTAGCAACGGCCTAAACTCAAGCCTGCTTCCTCGCCTTACCCCAAAAGGTTAGAAGCTATCTCAAAACCCGTTCCAGGGTGTGGGTGGTCTCCCCTAACCCCAGACGCTGCGGTCAGGAGGGTTTGGGGGAGGCCCAACCACAGATTAGGCAGCATTCAAACGTTTTGAGATAGCTTTTACTAAAACTCCAATATCCCCACCGCATGAAAACAATAAAAGAAAAAAAACCGGCCGCCGTAGAGGAACCCATCCTCCACCTCTCCCAACTCAACCCCGAGGGCATCTACACGTATGCCGATTACCTTCGCTGGCAGTTCGAAGACCGCGTAGAACTGATCCGGGGACGGCTGATGAAAATGAGCCCCGCGCCTTCGTCTTCCCATCAATCCGTTTCCGTTTCGCTTTCCGGGCAGTTTTGGCAATTTTTCAGGCAAAAACTTTGCCGGGTTTTTGCCGCTCCTTTCGACGTACGGCTGCCTCTCAGCAACAAAAAAGGGCAGATTACCACGGTGGTTCAGCCCGACCTGTGCGTCATCTGCGACCCCGCCAAGATCGACGAAAAAGGGTGCCTCGGCGCCCCCGACCTCATTGTCGAGATCCTCTCCCCAGGCAACACCAAACGGGAAATGCGCGCCAAATTTGACGTATATCAGGAAGCCGGCGTGCGGGAGTATTGGATGGTACACCCGCTCGACCGGGTCGTCATTGCGTACATCCTAAACGAAAACGGCCGCTTCATCGGCCTCCAGCCGGTAACCGACGATAGCGAACTGCGATCTGCCATCTTCCCGGACCTGGTCATTGACCTGAAGGAAGTGTTCGCCTGATCCGACGGTCTTACCTTTCCCCGTTTTTTTCCGCCACTACAAACGCCAGCGGCATTTTGCCCTCCACTTTTTCTGCGAAAACGATCCGGAATCCGCAGGATTCCACCCATTGGCAGAATTGCTCATACGACCAGCGGTGGCGGGCTTTAAAGCCGGCGAGCCCCATCAGATGGGAAAGGCAGCGCGTTCCGATGTTTTCGCCGTGGCAAAACGTCGGAACGATAATCCGGCCGCCTTCAGCCAACACCCGGCCCATTTCCTGCAAGGCTTGTTCGGGATAAAAAAGCAGGTGCAGCACATTCGACGCGATAGCCATGTCGAACATTCCCGGGTCAAATTGGAGATTGCATATATCCTGCACGCTGAACCGGACGTTGGTCTTCTGCATCCGCTCCCGCTTTTCCTCAGCGATGCGAATCATTTCCGGAGCAAGGTCGACCGCTTCTACCTGCTTCACCTGACCGGAAATCGCCAGGGCGACCAAACCCGTGCCGGTGGCAACTTCGAGTACCCGGTCTTCTGAATGGACATGCTGGTGCAACAACTCAAATAAACGGGTATAGGAATCCCTGAGCGTGCGCGCAATAAACCGGTCGTACTTGCCGGCAAACCGTTGCCAAAAGCGCTGTTCGATATCGGTCCTGGTGGCCATAACTCTATTTTTAAAGCGGATAAAGCCCTTGAGGCTTAAGGAAATATTACCCTTTAATTGATCTTCTCCACAAATACCTGCTTCATGCGCCTGGAATCGTTGAGCATTTTGAAAAAAGGCGCCAAATAGGCTTCGGTTTCTTTGGCTGCGCGGGGACTAAGCGCATTTAAGTCCCGGCATGCCTGCTGAAATGAGGTGGTCAACCCAAGAAAATTTTCTCCAACCTGCCGGATGGTCTCCGGATCGAACGCTTCGCCCTTGTGATACCTTTGCCCGACATCCTGGATAGGAAGCGATTCATTGGGCTCCGCGTAATCCGTCCCAACCAGGCCGGAATAATCGAAATCGTAAGGAATGGCGATCAGTTTGGACTTTTCGGGCGCCTTGATCGTGGCTATGTTGTGCCGGTTGGAGAGGTTCCAGTCGGTATTGCCGATCATATATTGAAAAACCTCCATTTGTCCAAGATGAAAGGGCTCCACAAATACGCCATAGGTAAGCTTCCGTTCGATCACCTGAGCGCCCAGGCGGGCACAGAGTTCGGCTTCCGGCTCGATCAGGATCGCGTATAATTCGGTAGACTGCCCCTCCCGGTCTACGTCGAGGTACGTAATTTTAGCCAGCTTCACCCGGAAACTATATGGAGAAACCAGGTTGTACAGCCGGTAGCCCAGGTATTCTTTAAACAGGTACAGGTTATTGGTTTCTCCCGGGCGGCAACTATTGGCCAGCTTGATCTCGTGAAACGGCGCATAGCCCGCCTGGGTAAGGGCGGATTTGCTGAATTTCATTTTCAACGGAGGAAAATAGCACACTACTTTGCGCCGGTTGCCCCGGGCTCTGATCTGAAGTTCGTGCTGCACCGGCTGTCCATCCCCCCCGGTATACCGGAGCGTCGCTTTCTTGAGTTCTTCCAACCCTTTTTTCTGAATGATGTTGCGAAAAGGGGTTTCTATTGTCAACTCCACCACCTCTTCCGGCCGCTGGTATAGTTCCTGGAAGACCGTTTTGCCCAGCAGCAGGGTGTCCTGAGCAACCACCTTGGCGGAAAGGACTACGAAAAAACAAAGCGCGAACAAGGTCAGGGTGTTTTTCATCTACGGGAATTTAAGTCCTGAAATAGGCTTCCAAGGTAATTTGAAAAGGTAGAATCCGTGTTCGAACCGATCTCTCAATCCTGGTGCATCCCCGATAATCACTCCACCCGCACCCTCGCCCATACCGGCAAATGGTCGGAAGGGAGCCTTCCGCTCCAGGAGTCGGACAGGATGGCGTGTTTCAGGACCGACACGCCGTTTTTAACCAGCACGTAATCGATGCGCTGACCGGGCATACCTGGAAAAAGGAAGGCGTTGGTCCACGTACCCGTAGGGCCGTGGTGCGGCATTTGGGACACGAAGTACCCATCGGTAAGCCGCTGCGGGTTGCCGGGGTCGGTGACGATCCGGATGGGGGCGTCGGTAGGTTGGGCGTTGAAGTCGCCTGTAACGACTACCGGCATCGGCCCGGCAATCTCCCGTATTTTGTTCAGCAAGAGTCGGGCACTTTCCTCCCGCGCCTGTTTCCCCATGTGATCGAAATGGGTGTTGAAGTGGAAAAAGACCTTTCCGGTGGACTTATCGCGGAACCTGGCCCAGGTGACGATGCGCGGCAGGGCGGCATCCCAGCCCTTTTTCCCGGCTTCGTCAGGGTGCTCCGACAACCAGAAGGTGCGGCCTTCCAACAACTCCAGCCGGTCGGTGCGGTAGAGGATCGCCGAGAATTCGTTGTCGGGGTTGGGCGTCGTCGTGCCGTCGGTGCGGCAAACCCCCGTCCAGGCAAAAGGCGGCAGCAACTTGCTGAGGTCGTCCAACTGACTGCGGAAGGCTTCCTGTACCCCCACCACGTCGGCTTCGTAAAACCGAATCATACTGGCTGCCATGTCCTTTCGGTTTGGCCAATAGTTGAACCCGTCATCCGGATTGGGAAGTCGGATATTGAACGACATGACGTTCAGGCCTTCGCCCTGGCAATAGAGCGAAAGGGGCGAAAGAAGCCAAAAGGCGAAAAGGCAACAATGGAACAGGCGCATGGGCAGTATTTTGGGTTGAAAATAGTTCTTTTTCCCTGTTGAACAAAGCCGGCGCATGTCCCCAAAGACCGTTCTTTGCCCGGGTGCGAACTTTTGTTTCCTTTTTTGCAGCGATAGGCAAAGTCAATCTTTTGAAACAGTCCCTGGGTAGCAGCGTTTACGTTAACGGCATTTATTACCTACCTTTGGCGGGTCAAAAATCCTCTTTCAATGCCTTTTGACTTACTCATCTTCGACCTCGACGGCACCCTCGTCGATTCGAAACACGATTTGATGGCCGCCCTCAACCATGCGCTCGGTCATTTGGAACTGCCCCTTGTCAACGTAGATGATGTCCCCGGGCTTTTGGGCAGCGGACTGATCGCGTTGATCAAGTCGGTCACCAGCGCCGACGACCCGGAAGTACTTGCTCAGGTTCGCCACCTTTTCGATGCCTACTACCGCGAGCACGTGGCCGACCTGACGCAGTGTTACCCAGGCGTCCGCGAAACGCTGGCAGCGCTGCCCGGCATCAAAAAGGCCGTTTACAGCAACAAGCCCCACACCTTTACGGAAGCAGTCGTCGAAGCGGTAGGGCTGACGCCCTACTTTAACCTCATCCTTGGCGCTCAGCCGGAAACCCTGCCCCTGAAGCCCGACCCGGCGGGCATCCGCCATATCCTCTCTACCCTGAAGATCTCCCCCGAACGCGCCCTCATGGTCGGCGATTCCACCCACGACCTGGAAGCCGCTCGCGCCGCAGGCGTCCCCGCCTGTGCCGTCACCTACGGGTACCGTCCCGCAGTGGCGCTGCGCGCCCACCAACCGGAATTTGTTATCGATGGGTTTGAGGAGTTGATGGGAATTTTGGGATAAAAAGGCCGACCCCCGAAAGCATCGACGGGGATCGCCTTATAGGGTCAGTTGCTTATAATAACGCCGGTCAGGGGACCGGCGAATAGTCCTGCACGAAATCTGATCCCGCTTATTGCGGGACGGCAAACAGGAAATCCGGGCTACATCATGGCCATCGTTTCATCATGTAAATCATAGTTCAGACAATGAAGCAATGCGCCTAATGGCCGGAGTCTATGCAAGCAATCTGAAGATTGAACGGAGGCGTAGACGGAAGTCTACGCACAACATGGCACGAGGCTCCGCCTCGTGCCAGTTATGTTGAGGCGGAGCCTCGCGCCAGTTCAGACCTTGAACTTTTGAACCCTTGAACTTTGAAAACATTTGACCCCTTACGCCTTGCGCCTAAACGCCCCAACGCCCTACCTACCCCCCCATCTCCACCACCAAATCGTCCTGTTCCACCAGGGTTTTTTCCTTCAGGCAGATGGCTTTAACGATTCCCGGGGCCGGGGCGGTGATGGTCGATTCCATTTTCATGGCTTCGATGACAAATAGCGGATCGCCGGCGCCTACCTGCTGGCCTTCCTTAACCAGAATGCGCGCGAGGCTGCCCTGGAGGGGCGAACCGATCTCCATGGGGCCCTGGGCTTTGCGATGCACAGCCACTTTGGTCTGGATGCGGTGGTCCCTGACCGGCACCGAACGGGTTTGCCCGTTGAGTTGGAAGAACACCAGCCGGCTGCCGGTTTCGTCCGGCTCCGAGAGGTTGAGGTATTTGATGAGGATATTTTTCCCGCGATCGAGTTGTACGATGATCTCTTCGTTGTGTTCCAGACCGTAGAAAAAGGCTGGGGTTGGCAACTGCCCTACGGTGCCGTACTGGCGGTAATGCTCCCGGTATTCCCGGAACACCTTGGGGTAAAGTTTGAAGGACAGGAAATCGTTCAACCCCAGACGGGCGCCGAATTCCGTTTGGAAAGCGGTCTGTTCTTTTTCAAAATCCAAGGGGGGCAGATGGGCCTCAGGCGCATCGGTGAATGGCTTCTCTCCCTTCAGGATAATGCGCTGAATGTCTTCGGGAAATCCGCCGGGCGTCTGGCCCAGCTCGCCACGCATCAGGGCCTTAACGCTGTCCGGGAATGCCAGGTTCTGGCCCCGCTCCAGGATGTCCTCCCTGGTAAGGTTATTGGCGGTCATGAATAAGGCCATATCGCCCACCACCTTGGAAGAAGGCGTCACTTTGACGATATCGCCAAAAAGGTCGTTGGCCACGCGGAAGTTCTTTTTCACCAGGTCAAACCGGTCCTCCAGGCCCAACGCTCTCGCCTGAGGGCGCAGATTGGAGTATTGCCCCCCTGGGATCTCGTGTTCGTAGACTTCGGCAGTACCGGCTTTCAGTTCGCTTTCAAAGGGATAATAAAACCGCCTGACCGCTTCCCAGTAGTTGGAAAACGCGTTCAGCGACTCCAGATTTATGGGCATTTCCCTTTGGCGCCCCTGCATCAGCGCCACAAAGGCGTTGAAGTTGGGCTGGGACGTAAGTCCGGACATAGATGCCAGCGCGAGGTCGATCACATCGACCCCGGCCTCTACGGCCTTCATATAGGTGGCTGCCTGAATGGAAGCCGTGTCGTGGGTGTGCAGATGCACCGGCATATCGACGGTTTCCTTCAGCCTGGATACAAGTAGTTCGGCAGCATACGGTTTGAGCAGGCCGGCCATGTCTTTGATAGCCAGAATATGGGCGCCTTCGTCTTCCAGCCTCCTGGCCAAATCGAGGTAATACTGCAGGTTGTATTTGGGTCTGGAGGGGTCCAGGATATCGCCGGTATAGCAAATACAGGCTTCGGCGAGAGCGGGAGTCCGTTCCCTCACCGCGCAGATGCTGGCCCGCATGGAATCGACGTAATTCAGCGAGTCAAAGATCCGGAATAAGTCGATCCCCGTTTCCGCTGCTTGTTCGATAAAGGTTTCGATCAGGTTTTTGGGATAAGCGGTGTACCCTACGGCGTTGGATCCCCGCAGAAGCATCTGGAAGAGCGTATTCGGGATCGCCTTTCGCAACAATGCCAACCGCTCCCAGGGGCATTCCTTAAGAAAGCGAAGGGCGACGTCGAACGTGGCTCCGCCCCAAACCTCCATAGAGAACAGGTCTCCTCCATGGCGTTTGCCAAAGCTCTCCGCTACCCGGACCAGGTCATAAGTCCGCACGCGCGTAGCCAGGAGCGACTGGTGGGCGTCGCGGAAGGTGGTATCGGTATACTGAATGCGGGGTTCGGCCTTTAGCCACTGCACAAAGGCCTCGCGGCCATCGCGCAGCAGGCGGTCGCGCGTACCTTCCGGAAAGCCGGCATGACGGTCACAGGGAGGAACGGATGGGGGAAGGAAAACGGCACTCGGATTGCGTTGCGGCACATCCGGATGTCCATTGACAATGACATTGGCCAGGTAACGCAGCATTTTAGTGCCCCTGTCCTGCCAGTCGGGCGGCGCGAGCAACTGCGGGTTGTCCTTGATAAAATTGACCGTCGCCTCCCCTTTCTGGAAGGTCTCGTTTTGAAGCAGGTGGAGCAGGAAGCCGATATTGGTTTTCACCCCCCGGATCCGGAATTCCCTCAAGGCACGGTGCATGCGGTTTGCCGTTCCGGGAAGGGTGCGCCCCCAAGCAGTAATCTTGACCAACAGGCTGTCGAAGAAAGGGGAAATTTTCGCCCCGGCGTAGGCGCTGCCGGCATCCAGGCGGATCCCCATGCCCCCGGCGCTGCGGTATGCGATCAGGGTGCCATAATCGGGTTTGAAGTCGTTCGACGGGTCTTCGGTGGTGATCCGGCATTGGATAGCTACCCCGGATACCTCCACCGACTCCTGGGAGGGGATGCCGATTTCCGGGTCGGAGAGGCTGTAGCCCATAGCGATCAGGATCTGGGCGCGCACCAGGTCTACGCCAGTAACCTCCTCCGTTACGGTGTGTTCTACCTGAATTCGCGGATTCACCTCAATGAAATAAGGGTTTTCGGCGTCATCGACAAGGAACTCCACCGTGCCGGCGTTGTTATATCCTACCGCCTGGCCCAGCTTCAGGGCATACCCGAAAAGTTGCTCCTTGGTTTGGTTGCTCAGGCTAACGCAGGGAGCGATCTCTACCACTTTTTGAAAACGCCGCTGCACCGAGCAATCGCGTTCGTGCAGGTGCACCAGGTTCCCGTGCCGGTCGCCCAGAAGCTGGACTTCTATATGTTTGGGTTCCTCAATAAACTTTTCCAGAAAAACCGTCCCATCGCCAAAGGCTTTTAATGCTTCGTTGCTGGCTTCCCCGTACTCAGACGGCAGGGCGGCTTCCTCCCGGACGACCCGCATGCCCCGGCCTCCACCGCCGGCAGCTGCTTTGAGGATCACGGGGAAGCCGATACGGCGGGCTTCTTCCACTGCGACGGCAGCACTAACCAGCGGCTTCCGGCTGTCTTCAATCATGGGAATCCCCAGTTGCCCCGCCAATTTTTTCGCGGCAACTTTATCTCCCAAATGCTCCATGATCTCGGGGTCGGGCCCAACGAAAACGATCCCAACCTCGCGGCAACGGCGAGCGAAAGCGACGTTTTCCGACAAAAATCCGTATCCCGGGTGGATGGCATCTACGCCGTTCTCCAGCGCCACACGGATGATCTCCTCCTTGTCGAGGTAGGGACGCAGCGGGTCGTTGTCTTCCCCAATTTGATAGGCCTCATCCGCTTTGTACCGGTGAAGCGAGTACCTGTCTTCGTAGGTGTAAACAGCAACGGTCTGGATTTGCAATTCGGAAGCAGCCCGGAATACCCGAATGGCAATCTCGCCGCGGTTGGCGACGAGCAACTTTTTGAATGGTCGGATGGTTTGCATAACCTGAGACTTGAAATTTCCAAAAATGCGGGAATATTCCAGTCAGGGCCGATGCAAGATAACAAAAGTTAGCCTGAACCCTCTACATTGCCTCCCAAAACCCAAAGATTTTACTCCAAGGCCACCCAGCCACCTAGCCACAACACATCCCCCTACCCCCTTGAACTCTTGAACCTTTGAACCCTTACCTTCTAACCTTACGCCTTACGCCTTACGCCTTTAGCCTTTAGCCTTTAGCCTTTAGCCCTACGCCTTGCCCCAACGCCCCAACGTCTCACTCCAGCAAATACTCGATATCCCCTATGGAGAAATCGGCCCGGCGCACGTTTTCGATGATATCTTCAGCTAGTTTGGACTTGCGTTCCTGCAGTTTGAGGATCTTTTCTTCGATGCTATCTTTGGTAATGAACTTCACGGCGATCACGTTTTTATCCTGCCCGATACGGTGCGCGCGGGCGATCGCCTGTTGTTCGGTGGTTGGGTTCCACCAAGGGTCCAGAATAAAGACATAATCGGCCGCGGTCAGGTTAAGGCCTACGCCGCCGGATTTGATGGAAATTAGGAACGATTGCACCTCGGGTTTTTCTTCAAATAGCTGAATATTGGTAAGCCGTTCCTTCGGGGGCATATCGCCCGTCAACATGGAAAACGGCTGCTTCCGTTCTTCAAACTCCTCGCGGAAAAGTTCCAGGTATTGGACAAAGGAGCTAAAGAAAAGCGCTTTGTGGTTACTCTTCCGGATAACGTCCCAATGCTCCAGCACATCGTTAAATTTTCCGCTTTCGCGCTGGTACTGGTCGTTAACGATCCGTGGATGGTTGCAGATCTGGCGCAGCTTGGTCAGGGAGCGGAGCACCAGAATCCGGTACTGCGGGTTGTTGGCGTCGAAGTTTTCCAGCAGGTAGTTGCGTGCGGCCGATTTTTCCCGTTCGTAAAGCTTTTTCTGTTCCGGGGTCATTTCGGAATAAAAGACCTGGGTACTTAGCGGAGGCAAGTCTTTGGCGACCTCTTCTTTGGTCCGGCGGAGGAGGTAGGGGGCGACCAAAGCGCGAAGCCGGTATTTTTTCCCCTCGTCCTGATATTTTTCGATTGGGGTGATGAATTCCTTTTTGAAGAAAGAATAATTCCCAAGCAAGTCGGGGTTAATGAACTGCATCTGGGCCCAGAGGTCTGAAAGCGAGTTCTCTATAGGGGTCCCGCTCAGAGAAATTTTGTGTTTTCCATTCAGGTTATTAATAGCATGATACACTTTGCTATCCCTGTTTTTAATCTGCTGGCTTTCGTCCAGCACGATGTATTCGTACTCCAGTTGCTGCAGAAGTTCTTCATCCCGCAAAGCTGTTTGGTAGGTCGTCAGGATAACGTCGAAGCGGCGCAGCAAGCGGGGATCCCGGTAGCGTTTTCCGCCCACATGGCGGTATGTGCTCAGGCTTGGCGCGAATTTTCGGATTTCGGCCTCCCAGTTGAATACCAGAGAAGCCGGCAGGATGATCAGCGCATTCAGCGGCTGAAGAAAGTCTTCATCTCCCGCTTTCCTGCCAAACAGATCGAGTTGAGCGGGAATTTCCTCTTCCTGGGCATTACCGGCAGAAGCTTTGTGTTCCTTTGCATAAAGCAGCGCGGCAATAGTCTGGACGGTTTTCCCAAGGCCCATATCGTCGGCAAGGCAAGCGCCCAGTTTATTTCGGTAAAGCTGCGCCAGCCACCGGGCGCCTTCCATCTGGTAGGGCCGAAGGGTAGCTTTTAGGAGCGGAGAAATCTGGAAATCGACTTCCACCAATGCGGAAGCGCTTTCCTCGTTCTCAGAAAGGCCAAGTTCGCTGAGCAGGGTAAACTGGCTTTTATTCAGGCGCAAGTGTTTTCCTTCCTTGCGGGCAAACTGAACCAGCGATTTGTATTTTTCCATCCACTCCTGGGGAATGAGGAAATAGGTACCGTTGGGGAGGGGATAGAACCGGTTGTCTTCCCGGATATATTTAGCAAGGGAAAGGAACGGAAAAGTGAATTCTCCAATCGCCACTTCCCCGTAAATATCAAACCAATCAATAGCCCGCACCGTCTGGATATTCAGGTTGGCGGTCTGAAGATACAGGACCTTATCCTCCATCTGGATCGGGCTTACGTCAAATCCGCCGGCTTCCAGGGCAGACCGGTTTCGGATCAACCAATGCACCAGGGCGAGGGGATCGGGCCCGGGGTCGGGTAGCGTAAACTGCCCCTGGGCGTTATCCGCCAAGCCCATGTCTTTCAACTGGCTAAGGAAAACTTGCTCTGCTTCCAAATCCCGGCGAATCTGAATGATCCCTATTTCTTCCCGGCCGAATTCGAGCGTGGTGCGTTTGGTTTTGCGCTCGTTCCATAGAAACTCCGCCTTGGGATAGACCATATAGACCAACAAGGCAACTTCGTTGTTGAAAAAACTGTGGCTGACTTCAACCCGGCAGGTTTTCAACCGGTCGAAATAATGAATATCAAACCCTTCGGCGTCGATATCGATCTGGGAAGCTACTTTGAGGATGAATTTCTGAAAATACGTTTTCACCGAAGCCTGAGGAATGCTGACTACATCCCTGGTACGGAACGGTTTTACCATATTGCCGTTGATATGAGGTACGCGGAAAAGCGTATCGTCCACCAGCAACCAGGCCGGGTGGTTGGTTACCGGGATGACGTCTCTGGAGCTGACTTTCCAGACCAGGTCTCCTTTGCGCAGCCTAAGGCGGTATTGTACCCCTTCACGTGTACGCCGGAAAGCGAGATCGGGCTCCAGGGGTTCCTGGGATACGCGGATGAGGAAGTCCTTGACCAGCACCCGGCGGTCGACGTTCCAGGTCAGAGGCAGGCGGTACTGGACCACATGCGACAGGAGTTCGTCCAGGCGTTTGTGAACGAAAGCGACGAGTACTTTCTGCACTTCTTCATCCGCCAGGAGTTCGTCCAGGGTTTTCTCTTTGCGTTTGGGCGGGCTGAAGCGCTTTTCCAGGCTTTTTGGCTGGAGCTGGTCGATGATGCCAAAAAGCCTTCCGCGAACGTCATCCAGTTCCAGCTGAAAATGGCCGATGGTTTCCCGGACGGCTTTTTGGCGGATATGCGCCAGGAAGCCCTCCCTATCGCGGCTGACGATATAGGCGCTGGGAAGGTACAACCCCTCGGAAACCTCGGAAAGGTTGTACACAACATCGTACGTTTCGGCGACTTCAGAAGTGAATAACATGGCGTATCAAAATATCAAAAGAGCGCATTTCTGCTAATTCCCGATCAAAGCCCGGCGAGCGTCTGTTGGTTCAAAAAACGTTTGATCTTTCCGGCCAGCACCGCTGCATGCCCTTCGTTGGATTCAAAAGACCAGCCGGCTATATGCGGCGTCAGTACAACCCGGTCCGACTGCCGGAGGTATTGAAAGGGCTCCGGCAAAGTCAGCGGGTTGAGTTTTTCAAAAGAAAGCTCCTCGTATTCAATAACATCCAGGGCAGCCCCAAGGACTTTTCCTGATTTCATTGCCTCGACAAGGTCCCCTGTATGTAACACCAAACCCCGGGCGGTATTGACCAAATGGATCGGCTTGGAAAACCGGCGCAGGAAATGGGCGTCAATGAAGAAATGGTTGGAAGGCATATACGGGATATGAATACTCAGAATATCGGTTTCCCGGAAAAAAGTGTCCAGGTCTGCCTCTTCAGCATAACGATCCCCAAACCCTGATTTGTATTTATCGTAAGCCAGCACACGGGCTTCAAACCCCTGTAGGCGCTGAGCAAAGGCTGTGCCCATGTTCCCGTATCCCAGGATGCCCACGGTTTTTCCTTTGATTTCCATTCCCCGGTTGCCTTCCCGGATCCAACTTCCTGCGCGGACCTGCCGGTCGGCCCGTCCCAGATTATTCAGGAGCATCAGCAACATGCCAAGCGCGTGTTCCGCTACCGTATCGCGGCTTCCTTCAGGAGAGGTGAATACGGCAACCCCGCGTTCTGCCGCGCATTCCAGATCGATATGCTCCACCCCTACCCCCAGGCGCGCCACGAAAGCCAGCACAGGCGCCGCTTCCAGGAAATCCCGGTCGATGCGCACCCGGCTGCGGACAATGAGGCCATAGCAATGATCCAATTGAGCTTTAATCTCCTGCCGGGTCGCCAGGTACAAAAACCGGCAATCCAGCCCCAGCGCTGTGAGTTGCTGGATCAAAACTGGATGCGGTTCGTCGAGGAACAGGATGGTATGGTGTAAATTCATGGCTTTTGGGCGCTTTCCCCTGGCTTAAAGCCGGATAGTAAAGATGGCGACCTATCGCCAATTGCGCAACCCGAAACCAAAGAAATGTCGAGAAGAAACAATTATTTAATATGGATTTACCCCCAGTTAAAACGTTTCCGTGCCGGGAAGCGCCTTGGGCAAGCCGGCGCCTGCTCGAGTGCTGGGCTCTTTGAGTGAAAGGAATGCAGGAGCTTCCATTAAAAAAGCCCGAATCACAGGAGCGATGGTTTGGAATTCCACCAGGAATCCATCGTGGCCGTAATCGCTGGGAATGACCTCCAGCCGGGCGCCGGGTACCCATTGCGCGATGAGTTCCTGTTCGCGAACCGGGAACAGAAGATCCGAGTCAATGCCGACGACCAGTGTCCGCGCCTTAACCGCCGAAAGAGCGCTCTGCACGCTCCCTCTTCTCCTGCCAACATGGTGGCTGTCCATAGCTTTGCTGAGCGCGAGGTAGGAGAGCGGATCAAACCGCTTCCAAAGCTTATACCCCTGGTAACGCTGGTAGGAGCTCGCCCGGTAATCTCCCATTTTATCCGTATCGGTTTCGGATTGAGACAACCGGTAGGCTTCATAACTCCGGTACGAAAGCATGGCGATGGCGCGTGCTGCCTCCAGCCCTTTTCGGCCGGCTTCCGGGCTGCCAGATCCTAAAGTGGCATCGGCAAGGATGGCCATGCGCTGGGCCTCATTAAACGCTATGCCCCAGGGAGAATGCTGGGCATTGGAAGCCAGCAACACAGCATGGTCCAGCCGGTCGGGCTGCATGATCGCCCACTCCAGCACCTGCTGCCCCCCCATGGAGCCTCCGAGGGCCGCATGGATGCGGTCTATGCCCAGGTGGTCTGCCAGCTGTTGATGCGCCCTGACCATATCCCGGATGGTGATCTCCGGAAAATCAAGACCATAGGGCGCGCCGGTTGCCGGATTCAGACTCCCCGGGCCGGTAGTCCCGTAGCAGGATCCCAGATTGTTGGCGCAAACAATGAAATACGTAGAAGTATCAAAGAGCCGCCCCTCCCCTATCAACCCCGACCACCAATCGGAAGCGTCGGAGTTGCCGGTAAGGGCGTGGCAGACCCAAATGACGTTGTCTTTTGATGGCGACAACGCACCGTAGGTATGGTAAAAGATCTCTATTTCGGGCAATACGCCGCCCGCTTCCAAAGGAAAAGGCTTTTTGATGGTCAGGGAATGCATGTCTCAAAACAAGTTTTTATTAAAGCCCTCCCGGGCCTGTCTCAAAAGGTGGTTTCTGCCCAAGGCAGAAAAAATAGAAAATAACATTTCATGCCGGTAGCAAAGAACCGTCTTTTGAAACAGACCCAGGCGCTGAAATCACGCGTATTGAAGTACTTTGGCAAAAGCCTGTTCAAAATCGGCTTTGATATCCTCTAAATGCTCGATCCCAACGGACACCCGGAGCATGTTGGGCAAGACGCCCGCCGCCCGCTGTTCTTCCTCAGACAACTGCTGGTGGGTCGTCGCCGAAGGCTGGATGATCAAGGTTTTGGAATCGCCCACATTGGCCAGGTGACTGACGAGTTGAAGGCTGTCGACAAACCGGGTGGCATTCTCCTTGCTGCCTTTCAAGGTAAACGACAAAACGCCGCCAAAGCCGCGTTTCAGGTATTTCCGGGCGCGGGAATGCCCGGGGTGGCTTTCCAGTCCGGGATAGATCACCCATTCCACCGCAGGGTGTTGTTCTAACCACTGCGCCAGGGCAAGGGCATTATCTACGGTACGCTGGACGCGCAGGGAGAGGGTTTCCAGCCCCTGCAAGAGGAGGAAGGAATTAAACGGACTCAGGGCAGGGCCCATATCCCGCAGGCCTTCCACCCGTGCCCGGATAATGTAGGCGATGTTGCCAAACGGACCGTCTATTCCGAAAACATCCCAGAACACCAGCCCATGATAGCCTTCCGACGGCTCGGTAAACTGCCGGAATTTCCCGTTGCCCCAGTTGTAATTGCCTCCGTCCACAATCACTCCGCCAATGGAAGTGCCGTGCCCTCCGATCCACTTGGTGGCAGACTCTACCACCACATGGGCGCCATGCTCCAACGGGCGGAACAAATATCCGGCCGCGCCAAAGGTGTTGTCGACAATCAATGGGATGTCGTATTTGCGCGCCAGAGCGGATAGCCCTTCAAAATCCGGCACGAGGAAACTGGGGTTACTCAGGCTCTCGCAGTAAAGGGCTTTCGTGTTAGCGTCGATCAGCGTTTCGTAGTCCGCTATATCCTCCCCCGCAGCAAACCGCGCCTCAATGCCCAGGCGCTTAAACGCCACCTTGAACTGGTTGTAGGTGCCCCCGTATAGGTTGGAACTGGTAACGAAGTTGTCGCCCGCCTCCAGGATGTTGTGCAGCGCCAGGAATTGCGCAGCCTGCCCGGACCCTACCGCAAGCGCGGCTACCCCTCCTTCCAGGGCAGCGATCCGCTTTTCCAGGACATCGGTGGTGGGGTTCATGATCCGGGTGTAGATGTTACCGAACTCCTTGAGGGCGAACAGGTTCGCGCCATGCTCCGAATCGCGGAAGGTGTACGAAGTCGTCTGGTAAATAGGAACCGCCCTCGAGCGGGTAGTCCCTTCTACCTCCTCTTGTCCTGCATGAAGCTGCAGGGTTTCAAATTGCCATTTCGAGCTCATTTCAATTGGGTTAAATGGTAAAATAATTGGGTGTTGACATGCAAAGAACGCCCTGGCCGTATGGCCGGGGAACCGGGAGGGAAATCCATGCCGGCGCCGGGATCAGCGGCAACAACAGCAACAACACATCGCCCGGTGCAGGGATGCGCTGAACGCTAAAGCATTGGATGAAAGCGGCAGAAAAACCGCAGCAGGTAACGCATGGATGACATTCATCGCGCTTGATTTTATATTTCCAAAAATTTGGCGGGAATTGGCACCTTTATTCTGCATCGCGAAAGCCGAACAGGTTGCCAGGGGTTCGCAGAGCCCGATCTCTCCCCCCTTCGGTATAAAATCACGCCTGTAAAGAAGTGATTACGAATGCAAATCTAGGCGGTTTTGTGAAAATAACAAACCGGACAAGCCACCCGAATACAAATTCCTACTAAATCAATAGGAGATAAAAATAAACTGAAAGAAAATGCCAAAGTAAAATGTTTCTTTTAATTCTGTATGGTTGAAAAAATCAAAACAATAAACTACTATCCAGCGTATTTCATGCAAATGGATCTATTTTTTAAAAATCAAATCCCTGGAAAAACCTGTTCCTAAAATTTTGTTAAAATTATTTCAAGCCTCATTGGCATCCTTTTCCCTCGCTTTGTTTTGAATTCTTTTGAAAACCGGTAAATTCCCTTCTCCAAAACAGTTCTTTTACTATGAAAATTCGAATCGAACGGCAAGACGACGCTTTCCACCTGAGAGCCTTCAACGCGGGAGGCAACTACGTCGATACCGACGCCAACCCCGATATTGGAGGCAATAATAAAGGTATGCGCCCAATGGAGTTGTTGCTCTCCAGCTTAGGGACCTGCAGCTCCATCGACGTGATCCACATCCTGCGCAAACAACGCCAGCCCCTGGAAGATATCCGGGTCGAAATCGACGCCGAACGGGAAAAGGATAAACATCCAGCCCTCTTCACCACGATCCACGTCACTTTCATCCTGACCGGCAACCTGGACCCCGAAAAGATCGAACGCGCCGTCAACCTTTCCATGGAAAAATACTGCTCGGTTTCCCGTATCGTCGAGAAAACTGCAAAAATAACCTGGGAGTGGAAGGTGGTGAAGTAGCGATGTAACGAAGTAACGAAGTAGCGATGTAACGAAGTAGCGAAGTGGCGGCGGGTCCCGATAACGTCTGAAACGCCTGGATTTAAGGCGGCGCCTCGATTTAGATTGGATCCGGGACGGAGCCGCGAACCAGGGGTTCCGTTTTCGTCCGGAACACCTGGCGCCGGTTGGAAAATCCTGGCTACATCATGGCCATCCTTTCATCCTGTAAATCATGGTTCAGACAATGAAGCAATGCGCCTAATGGCCGGAGACTATGCAAGCAATCTGAAGATTGAGCAGACGCGTAGACGGAAGTCTACGCACAACCGAGCTTTCAGTCTCCAAAATAAGACGTCGCCCAAACGCCTGAACGCCCCCCTCTAACGTCTAACGTCTAACGTCTAACACCTAACGTCTAACCTCTAACGTCTAACACCTAACGTCTAACACCTATTAATCTATGTTTGAACATTTCGAAACCAACGCCATCCGGGGCCAGATGGAGCGCACCGGGTACAACGAGCACAGCGCACCGGTATTTATGAGTTCCAGCTTCACGTTTGAGTCGGCAGAGCGCATGGCGGCAACCTTTGCAGGGGAAGAAGAAGGATTGATTTATTCCCGGTATAACAATCCCAACACCGACGAGCTCGTAGCCAAAGTCTGCGCGCTGGAAGGCGCGGAAGATGGGATAGCTACCGCCTCCGGCATGGCGGCTGTGTTCTCCAGCATGGCCGCTCATTTAAAAGCTGGGGACCACGTATTGGCTTCCCGGGCGGTTTTTGGCTCGACCCATCAGATCCTGACCCAGTTGCTTCCGCGCTGGGGAATCGAGCATACATACGTATCTGCGGAAGATATAGACCATTGGGAGCAGCACATCCGGCCCAATACGCGGATGCTGGTCCTGGAATCGCCTTCCAACCCTGGTCTGACGCTAATCGACCTGGAAAAGGCGGCGGCACTATCCCACAAGCATGGGCTTATCTTTAATATCGACAACTGCTTTGCGACGCCTTATTTGCAGCGGCCTCTTGATTGGGGGGCCGATCTGGTCGTTCATTCTGCCACCAAATGGATGGACGGGCAAGGAAGGGCGCTTGCGGGGCTTATTTTGGGATCAAAGGAATTAATCGAACCCATTCGCTTTTTCACCCGTCACACGGGTCCGGCGCTTTCGCCGTTCAATGCCTGGCTGCTCAGCAAGAGCCTGGAAACACTTGCCGTGCGCATGGACCGCCACTGCCACAACGCGCTGCTGCTCGCACGGCGGCTGGAAGAACAACCGGATATAGTGAAAACGCTTTACCCTTTTTTACCTTCCCATCCGCAATACGAACTGGCTCAAAAACAAATGCGCCAGGGCGGCGGCATCGTAACCATCGAAGTTGAAGGAGGTTTAGAACGGGGCAGGAAGTTCCTCAACGCGCTGCAGATGTGCTCCCGATCCGCTAATCTGGGAGATACCCGGACCATCGTCACCCATCCGGCCTCGACTACCCACTCCAAACTAACGGAAGCCGAACGCCTGGCATCGGGAATCACGCCCGGACTCATCCGCATCTCGGTCGGATTGGAACACGCAGACGATGTATGGTCAGACCTCCTGCAGGCCTTACTCCAGAGCCGCTAAGCGCCTCTGAAGGAATTTTTTCCGCTCCTGGATCAACGTGCGGACAACCAGCATCCCCACGATGACCAACCCGCCGGCAACAGCGGTCCCTGCCGGTTTTTCCCCATACCCGATCAATACCCAAACCGGATTGAGCACCGGCTCCAGCATCGCAATGAGCGAGCTTTCAAAGGCCGGAACCCGCTTGAGCCCGTACGTAAACAACACATACCCCAGACCCAACTGCACCAGGCCTAAAAAGGCCAGCATGCCCCACTCGGGAAGCGTAGGCGCCGGCCCTGATAATACCGCCGGAAAAAAGAACACCGCTACCAGCATATTCCCCTGAAAAATAGCCGCCTCGTGACGGTCCGGGGGATTGAAACGCTGCGCCAGCATCAACGCCGCGAGAAAAACCCCGGAAGCCAGCGCCAGGAAATTCCCGCGCATGTCGCCAACTTCCAGATCGCCCATGAAAAACAACCCCATTCCAAGGAAGCAAACGATTACCGTCAGAATATTGATCCGCTCCAGCTTGAAGCGGAACAGAACAGGCTCAAGGAGTATCAAATAAATTGGAGCCGTGTATTGGAGAAAAATAGCGTTGGCTGCTGTAGTAATCTTGGTGGAAATGACAAAACAAATAACCAATCCGCAATAAAAGACCGAGACCAGAAAAATGTTCCACGACCACTGAAATACCCGTTTGCGGAACCAGATCCCGAACAGCGCCGCGGAAAACAACGCCCTAAGGCTAAGAATAGCGTAAGGAGACAGGGAAATCAGTTTAATGAACAACCCCCCGGTGCTCCACAGCAACGCGGCAAAGCACACGGCGATCAACCCTTTTTGGTGGCCGGTCAGTTCAGCAGACATGGGCGGCGTTGGGTTCGGTTCCCTGTTATTTTTCCTGGTAAAGCGCTTTTCCCGCTGGTTCGTATTTATCTCCGGCCTTCCATTGCGGTCTTTCCGGATTGTTGGCGATCAATCTGGCTGCAGCAGCAAAAGCCTTGCAATATTTAAGCAAATACTCCATATCCACGCTTCCGGCTTCGTCGGTTACCTGATGGTAGTACTTATTGATGGCGTCGTCAAAACTGGAAAATCCAGGACTGACGGTCACGCAAGGGATGCCTTTGACAGCAAAAGCGACATTATCTGATCGGTCAAATAGCCCTTGTTCAGGCGCCGGGTCGGGAAAAATGGTCAATCCTGCACCGGCTGCCGCTTGGTTGATGTGTTCATCGGTACCAGTACGCCCCCACCCGATAACGGAAATAATGCGCACATCGTTGTACCCCGCCCCATCCGTATTCAGGTTGAAGATCACATCCTTCAGCGGGACCAGCGGATTTTCGGCATAATAAGAACTTCCAAGCAATCCTAGCTCCTCTCCTGTAACGGCCAAAATAATCACCGACCGTTTCGGTCTTTCTTTTGCAAGGGCATTGGCGGCGGCCAGAAGAGCTACCGTTCCCATTGCATTATCCCGGGCGCCGTTGAAGATGCTGTCGGCCGGAGTAGTCGTTCCACCTCCCCGCCTGCCCATACCTACATGGTCGTAGTGAGCAGTGATCAAGAGGAATTCTTTGCTCAGCACGGGATCAGTTCCCGGAATTATGCCGATCACATTCTGAGAAGGAACCTCCTTTTTCCAAAAACCATCGCTGGACAAAGTCACCCGGACTTTTTTACCCTTGAGCGCTTCCGGAATTGCCGGAGACCCTTCCTTTTCTTTTAGCCAGCCATATACCAGTTCCTCAGACGACGGATCTGTGCCTGGATTGGGCATCCGGAGACTTTCTCCGCCGATATACCTGCGGAAAAAATTCCATGGAAATGGCAAGCGGTAAAGTTCGAACAATGCCGCTGCTCCTCGATCAGCAGCCAGCTTTCGCTTGGTTCCCATTGCGGCGAAGCCTGCGCGGGGGTCCGACTGGTCTGGGCGGCCGGAGACGACGAAAACCACCTTTCCTTTCACGTCCAGCCCACGGTAATCGTCGTGTCCCGTAGCCGGGTCCACCCAGCCATAGCCCGCAAAAACCGCTTCTGCTTTTTCCAATAAGGCAGTGCCTCCCCCGGCGAGCACAAAATCTTCCTGGAAAGTATATTTTGTAGCGCCGACTTGCAAGCTCGCCTTGGCCGGTAGAATCCCCTGTTCAAACCGGATGGTTTGAAAATAGGAATTCAATCCTGGCGCTTTTTCCAAGCCATAGGTTTCGAAAAGCGATGCAAGATAGCTGGCTGCAATGAAGTTCCCCTGTTCTCCGGTCCGGCGACCTTGCAGGGCATCAGAAGCGAGGAAACGAAGCTGGCTTTCCACGGTTTCACGGGGGATAGTGAATTCGGGTTGTCCATACAAACCGGCCTGAAAAGCCAGGCAAAGCACCGTCAAGGTCAGGGCATATTTATTCATTTGGTTTCGGTTTTTAACGCATCACAGCCACTTCACCATGCACAGATCCTGCTTATGCGGCATCAATTCGTGTTTCGGATAAAGACGGAATCCATACTCGTAAACCCCGGAGATCTGGGGAAGAATTTCGCCGGCGAAGGTAACGAAACGGTCGTTCATATCCACGACTTTGAGCTCGCGGTGGAACCGCAGGTCGAGCTCGTCTTCCGAAATGCGCTTAAAAAACACGGCTTCCAGGCCCAGTTGATGCGGCGGGATGCCATTATGGGCTACTTTTATCCGCACTTTGAACGATTCGCCAAAGTGGAGCGAATAATTGTCCGTATCAAATACTTCCTTTTCCACGGCATGTACACCATCCCAGCGTTCTTTCGAAAGCGCTTTCCATGCGGCAATTTCCTTCGCTCCGGCAAAGTTGTTCTTTTGAAGGGCCAGGGACCGCTTGTGAAGCCTGGCATAGAAATGCTCCCTGTAATCGTCGAGCATCCGTTTCATGGTGAAACGAGGCCCTACTTTGGAGATCGTATTGCGGATAAATTGGATCCATTTTGGGGAATATCCGGCTTCCCCTTCCTCGAAGTATTTGGGAATGATCTCGGTTTCCAGAAGGTTGTAGATGGTTTCCGCATCCAGTTCGTCCTGCAAGGCGGAATCGGAATATGTCGCTTCCAGAGGCAGAGCCCAGCCGGCATCGGTCAGGTAACCTTCCGCCCACCACCCGTCGAGTACGCTGAGGTTGAGCACGCCGTTGAGCGCCGCTTTCATTCCGCTGGTGCCGGAGGCTTCCTTTGGCCGGGTAGGTGTATTTAGCCAGATATCGACACCCTGAACCAGCAGTTTGGCCAGTTCCATATTATACCCTTCCAGGAAAATGATCTTCCCAATAAACTCCGGCATCCGAGAGATGTGGATAATCTCCCGGATCAGGGCTTGCCCAGGATGGTCTGCTGGATGGGCTTTCCCAGCGTACAGCACGATCACCGGCCTGCTGGCCACACTCAGCACTTCCTTCAACCGCTCCAGGTTGTTAAACAGCAAGTGCGCGCGCTTATATGTAGCAAAACGACGGGCAAAACCGATTACGAGGGCATCCGGACGGATTTTTTCGACCGTTTCGAATATCACCGACGGTTTGTCTCCCCGTTTGGTCATGTCCTGCCGCAGTTTATTACGGACATAGTCCAGCAGCCGCTTTTTGAGGTGCTGGCGGACGGTGCGAATTTCTTCATCGGGAATGGATTTGATCCCCTCCCACCGAGTCAGGTTAGATTGGTCCTGAATGAACTCCCGGCCTAAATGCCGGACAAACAGCCCATGCCATTCGTGCGCGATCCAGGTAGGGTAATGCACGCCATTGGTCACATAGCCAATATGCAGTTCCTGGTAGTTGTAGCCGGGATATAGAACCTTGAACATCTGCTGGGAAACCTTGCCATGCAGACGGCTTACGCCGTTTACTTCCTGACATAACCGGATAGCGAGGTGGCTCATTGAAAACAACTCGTGGCTATCGAATGGGTTGATCTTGCCAAGCGCCAGGAAGGTATCCCATCCAATGCCAAGATGGGCTATGTATGCCGACAAATACGTTCTCAACAAATCGTCGGAAAAGTAATCGTGTCCGGCAGGTACAGGCGTATGGGTGGTGAACAGGGAAGATGCACGCACCAGTTCCAATGCCGCAGGATAGCTTTGCCCTTTGTGCTGTATGAACTGTCGCAACCGCTCCAGTCCCATAAACGCAGCGTGCCCTTCATTGCAGTGGAAAATATCCGGCTCTTCCCCTAAGGCGGCCAGCAAACGGATCCCGCCAATACCCAGCACCATTTCCTGCTTGAGGCGGTGCTCGGTATCCCCTCCGTACAATTGGTGGGTGAGCATGCGGTCGTCCCAGGAATTATCGGGGATATCAGTGTCCAATAAATACAACGGAATGCGTCCAACCGGAAGCATCCAGACCTTTGCGTAAACCGTTCGTCCGGGAAAATCAATGCCGAGTTTCAGCCATTCGCCCGATTTGTCCCGAACAGGAACCATCGGAAGCTTCGTGTACTCCTGAGGAGGGTAGTTGTTTATTTGATCGCCATGAAGGGAGATCGTCTGCTGAAAATATCCATAGCGGTACAATAGGCCTATCCCCATCAAATCGACATTGCAATCGCTCGCCTCCTTCAGGTAGTCGCCAGCTAATACGCCTAATCCGCCCGAATAGATCCGAATAGAGGAATGCAGGCCGAACTCCATACTGAAATACGCCACCTTTGGCCCGGAAGCCTGGGCTTTGGCATCCATATACTCCTGAAAAGATTTGACTACCCCTGTCAGCTTTTCCAAATAGGAGGGGTCTGCAAGTAATTGCCGGGCCCGCTCTACCGGAAGCTGATCGATAATCGCAATCGGGTTGTAATGATAGGCTTCCCATTTATCCGGATCAACTCCCATGAGCAACTCCATCGCGTCCCTGTTCCAAGACCACCAAAGATTATGCGCCAAATCCTGCAAAGGCCCCAACTGCTCGGGAAGCTTCGACTCAATAAAAATCCGTTTTAACTTGATCGAGCTATCCTGAATCTGATCTACCATGATCGTATCGTTTTCTTTTCCAAATTATAACCCCAAAGGTAAAATTGTAATTTATACACTAAGGTAGAAATTTTTCATTTTCTCGCCTAACCTGTCCGGTTTCCTGTCGCCCTGGCTGGTGGATTTATCAGGCCTGTTCCGCCCTTTCATTTCAAAAACTTTCATAATCAATGTATTACCACTGAACTTGAACCCCAATCGCCTTCTGACCGCCTTTTGAAACTAAAAAGAAAAAGGACTAATGCCACTTTTTTTTTAAAATCAACCGTTTGTCCAAAAAAAACCGCCTTTTACCTATTGCTTTAAATAAATAATTATTTCAACTTTGTTTGAGGAAGCGTTCATATCCCAAAAATTGAGCGTCTGTTTAAATACGGCGCGCTATTGTCTTCGCTGCTTTCTTTGAGCTGGCTTCCTCCACCGCCTACTTTTGGGGTATTGGCTTAATGCAGCGTGGATGCCAGTTAGACAAAGAAACACCGGAGAGCACCTTGTATTACCCATGAACTGGCGATCCAGCCTGTACTGGTTTGCCCAAAAAACAATGAAAATGAGAACTGCACTGCTTTTAATTTGCATGATCGCATTTGGGATGTCTGATGCTTGCGGACAATTTCTCCAGATTGAGTTGATGAACGGCCCCAATCTTTGCTGCGGTTATCGAGACGCCAACCAGGCCTGTATCCATATAAAAAGCACGCCGCCTATGACTGTGGCGCCAACGACGGCCCTCGTTTATACCTGGTATGCCAAACACGAAAACGGTCTAAAAACCTGGCACACTACCCTTCCGATGCGCTGGGTGCCTCTTCCGTGGGATGGACCTTACGAAGTATGGGTGGTTATGCAATACGTCGACACCCGCACCCGGTATGCCTTTGCGGCATTTAAGTCCAATGCGGTCATGATCCAGGCCCATAACTGTCCGACGCAAACTCCGGCAGGTTCCGGCAAAGAAACAGGGGGCTGAGAACCGGTTTTACCGGACCAGCGTAATCTCCCCCGAAACCGTTGTCTCATCTTCTTTGAAATCATCCCGGTAGCGAATGAGGAGGGTGAAAATGTACGCGCCCTGCGGTAGTTTCTGGCCCCGGTAGGTCCCATCCCAACCTTGGGAAGCGTCGGCGCTCTGGAAAACCTGGGTTCCCCAACGATCGAATATCCTTAGGTCAAAAGACAAAACTTCGATGCGATCCGGAACGAGCGGGAGGAACGCATCGTTGACGCCGTCGCCATTTGGGGAAAATGCATTAGGAGAATAAACCGCAAATTCCAGGCAATCCCGTACCGTCACCGAAATGGTATCGCTTCCTGTGCAGGGTCCATTCGATGCGGCAACGATATAAATCCCCGATTCCGATACCGCAAGTTCTGTTCCAGTGGATCCATCCTGCCAAACATACGAAGCGGCGCCTACGCCGGGTTTAAGCGTCAGAGGCTCGCTTCGGCAAATCGTTGTATCCGGCCCCAACGCCGGAACAGGGGGAATGTTGAAAGTCACCTGAATCGAATCCCTCCAAAGGCACCCATCCTGCACGACTTCACTCCATACCAACCCCGATTGGCGAACCAAAATCCCCTGCGCGGAGGACCCTTCGCTCCATCGATAAGCGTCCGCGCCAGTTAGCGCGCTCAATGCCAGAGAGGCAGGAAAACAAAGGGTAGTATCAGGTCCTAAAGAAAAAACAGGCAATGGGTTAAAAACCAAGGACACCGTATCGTCCTTCTGACAAACGCCAACCTGAATTTCAACCGAGTAATTACCCGACTGACGCACCGTGCGCTGCGCAAGCGACGATCCATCCTCCCAGCGGTACGCGCCGCCGGGGATGGCGGCATTCAACGCAACGGTTTCTCCCTCGCATAGCACCCGGTCGGGTCCCAACACGCCCGAAGGAATCGAAATAAAAGCCACCTGAATGGTATCTCTGGACACGCACCCGTTCAGCGCGGCCTCCGCCCAATACGCCCCGGGAGCGCCGACGGTTTCCGAAGTACCCGTACTACCGGTGCTCCAGACGAACCCCGCTCCCGGTAACGTGGATACCTGAAGCGAAAGGGTCTGTCCTTCACACAGGGTGGTATCGGCGCCCAGTTGGACTATGGGTACCGGGCGGAAAGAAAAGACCACGGAATCCCTGCGCAAACAGCCGTTTAGACTGGCTTCAGCCCAGTAAAGACCATCTGCGCTTACTTCAAATGATCCTGCGGTAGTTCCGTCCTGCCAGGCGATCGTTGCGCCGGGAGATACCGGACGCAGCGCAATCTGTTCGCCTGCGCAAGGGGTCTGGTCCGGCCCAAGATCGAGAACCGGAAGCGGGTTAAACGCCACTTGCCGCGTGTCGGAAAAAGAACACCCGTTGAGAAGAGCCGTTAGGCGGTACTGCCCGGAGGCAGTCACGGTAAGGGTATTGGTCGTCTGCCCGGAATCCCAGGAAAAAGAAGCCCCGGGAAATGTCTGACCTAACAATTCCAACACTTCACCGTCGCACAACGACGTATCCGGACCCAGTTCAAACTCAGGGAGCGGTTTGAACTCCAGCGTCACCGAATCGGAGCGGGAACAACCGTCCAGGGTCGACACCACCCAATAGGCCCCGCTGACACTCGCCGGAAATTGGGCTTCCGTACTGCTGTCTTGCCAGCGGTAGGTCGCTCCGGGGAAGGCCGCATCCAGCAGCGCCCGTTCGCCTGCGCAAAGGGATTGGTCGGCGCCGAGGTTCAACACTGGAAGCGGCTTAAACGTCACTTGCCGGCTGTCGGAGAAAGAACACCCGTTGAGAAGAGCCGTTAGGCGGTACTGCCCGGAGGCAGTCACGGTAAGGGTATTGGTCGTCTGCCCGGAATCCCAGGAAAAAGAAGCCCCGGGG